>Ga0210057_1000582_pt1 | contig 60064 bp, 69 predicted proteins | sample CryGeyCG2114_010_2_FD_183968 | JGI IMG/M metagenome (GOLD analysis project Ga0210057, IMG submission 183968) | Groundwater microbial communities from aquifer - Crystal Geyser CG10_big_fil_rev_8/21/14_0.10 (SPAdes) (version 2) | ecosystem: Environmental > Aquatic > Deep subsurface > Groundwater ...
CGATCCAGGATCTTCAAAATATTCATCACTCACTCCTTCGGTCATTGCCTTGTATGTTTTTTCCAACCGTTCCCAATGGTTATCTCGATCCATGGCATAATACCGGCCACTCAAAGTCGCCAACTCACCAACACCAATTTCTTTCATTTTTTGTAATGATTCCTGAACATATCCCTTGGCTCCATTGTACAACGTATCACGTCCGTCCAAAAAACCATGGATAAAAACCTTTTTAAATTTATTCTTCTTAGCCAAATCAAGCAAGGCATAAAAATGAGTAATAGTAGAGTGTACCTTACCATCACTTAGCAACCCGATCAAATGCAATTTACCACCGGTTTTTTTGACATGTTCAATTGCTTTCAAAAACTTTTCGTTATCAAAAAAACTACCGTCATTTATATCACGATCAATTCGAGGTAAATTTTGAAACATTATTTTCCCCACTCCAATATTCAAATGACCAACTTCAGAATTTCCTATTTCTCCCCATGACAAACCCACCGCTTCACCCGAAGCCAATAATGTATAAGTTGGGAAATTTGAAATATAACTATCAAAATTTTTTGTCTTGGCCAACGAGACACCATTGCTGTCACATGGTGGAGCCACTCCCCAACCATCCATCACAATTATTGCTAACGGTTTTTTTTGTGCCATATTCAAACAGCGAGTAAAGCGAGTAAAGCAAGTAAAATTATTACTTTCTTGCTGTATTTACTGTACTTGCTGTATTTACTTTTTTCTTGAAATTAATGATTGTCCTAAAACATAATCCGGCTTGACGATATCAAAATGATTATAAATTGTCGGCGCAATATCTCCCAATGATCCCTGGCTCAATTTCATTCCTTTTTCATGATTGGCAATAATCAATGGGACCGGATTATCTGTATGCTGCACATCAATCTCTCCTTTTTCATTCATCATTCGTTCTGCATTTCCATGGTCAGCCGTGACAATCAAGGTACCTTGTTGTTCCATCACCGTTGCCGCTATCTGCCCCAAACATAAATCAACATGAGAAATTGCTTCTTTTGTTGCTTTAAAATCACCAGTATGCCCAACCATATCCGGATTAGCAAAATTTGCGACTACAAAAGTTGCCTTTCGGCTCTTCATACTTTTTACTATATAATCCGTAACTTTGTAAACTGACATTTCCGGTTTTTTGGCGTAACTCCTAATTGTTGGGGAATCAATCTTTACTCTTTGCTCCGCAAAAACCGGATCCGCATGTCCACCGTTCATAAAGTAAGTAACATGAGCAAATTTTTCAGTTTCAGCAATGTATAACTGCTTATATGAATTCATGACAAATGGCAAAGTGCCAATCAAATCATCACCCGGAAATGCAGTCACCAAATTTTGGGACAAATCCGGACCAAAATCAGTCAAGGCACAAAATAACACATTATTTACAACCTTATTTCGCTTAAAAGATCCTGGATTTTTTTTATTAAAGTCCCTTTGAGCAAAAACCTTAGTAATCTGTCGAGCCCGATCTGATCGTAAATTAAAAAATATTATTGCATCATTAGTCTGGACTCGGGTAGCCTCAACATTTCCATTTGAATCAATTATTGCTGGTTCAAAATATTCATCAGTATATCCGGCGTTGTATGAATGTTCAATCGCCGCTTCAACGTTATTAAATATCTTGCATTTACTTTCAACCAAGCAATCATAAGCCAATTTCGTTCTCTCCCAATTTTTCCCTCGATCCATCGAATAATAACGCCCAATCATGGTCACAATCTCAACTTCAGTAGTCTTCAAGTTCAATCTCCGAATTTTATTTTGAATTGCTTTTATAATACTTGCCACAGAATGCTGCGGGGAGTCGCGTCCATCAGTAAAAAGATGCAAATAAACTTTATCTACCTTTTGTTCATCAGCCAAAGCCAACAAAGCAATCAAATGTTTGATGTCACTATGAGGACTACCATTGTCAGACACCAACCCCATCAAATGAAGCCTTGATTTATACGCCCTCATATGATCAAAAGCATGCATAAATGCGGTATTAGAATAAAATGTTTTATCAAGAATTGAACGATTAATTACCATTGAATCCTGAAGTACCATCCGGCCAGCGCCAATATTAAGATGACCCGCCTCGGAATTGCCAGGCTGTTTTGCGGCCAAACCAACACAACTGCCACTAGCGCAAAGAATAGTGTGAGGATATTTCTTCCAGAGTTTATCAAAATTTGGCTTTTTGGCTTGTTCAATTGCATTAAACTTGGACTTTGGTGCGATCCCCCAACCATCCAAGATTAACAACACGATTGGTTTTTGTTTTTCCATAATAACTGTGTCACTCTGATGATCTCGAAATGTGATATCAACAAACTATCACGGTTACGCTTCGAGTGCCTCAACATGACAAATAAGATTACTTTAATTCGATCTCAATCTCCATCAATCTATTATATTTCGATACTCTCTCTGAACGTGACAATGACCCGGTCTTGATAAAATCAGCATTCACGGCCACAGCTAAATCAGAAATAAACGTATCACTGGTTTCACCGGATCGATGAGACACGCTAACTTTATAACCGTTCATTTTGGCTAGATAAATTGTTTCAACCGTTTCAGACAAAGAACCAATTTGATTAAGTTTGATCAAAATAGCATTACCAATATCGTTGTCAATTCCGTGCTGCAAGCGTTTTGCATTGGTTACAAATAAATCATCTCCGACTAACAATACTTTCTTACCCAAATAGCCAGTCACCTTAGCCCAATTTTCCCAATCATCTTCATGCAAAGGATCCTCGATTGAAATAATTGGATATTTCTTGATCCATTTATCCAAAGTCTTGATCACCACATCTGCGCTCACCAATTTTTTACCGGATTTATCATCCATCGCATATTTACCGGTTTTTTTATCAAAATATTCAGATAAAGCCAAGTCCATCGCCAAATTAGCGTCTTTACCCGGTTTATATCCGGCTTTTTTAATTGCTTTCACAATAAACTCTAGCGCTTCTTCATTTTTTTTCAAGTTTGGCGCGAATCCACCTTCATCTCCAACCAAAGTTTGGTGACCGGCTTCTTTTAACAACTTTTTTAAATTATGAAACACCTCAGCCCCAATTCTAACCCGCTTCTCCATGGTTTTTGCGTTTGGCACAACCATAAATTCCTGAATAGTCAACGAATTGTCAGCATGCTTACCACCATTGATAATATTCATCGTCGGGACAGGCATTCTCCAACCTTTTTCTTTAAACTTATAAGTTTCACGAATATACTTGTACAAAGGCTTGCCTGTTACCAAAGCACCAGCTCGAGCACACGCCATTGATACGGCCAAGATTGCATTGGCTCCAAGGTTTGCTTTATTTTCAGTCCCATCTAAATCAAGCATGAGCTGATCAATTTCAATCTGTTTAGTTACATTTATGCCTTTTAGTTTAGGCGCAATTTTTTTCTCCACATTATTTACCGCCTTCAAAACGCCCTTACCCAAATATCTTCGTTTATCACCATCACGAAGCTCAAGCGCTTCATGCTCACCGGTTGACGCACCACTCGGAACAGTTGCCTTGGCTTTAATTTTATTTTCCAATTCCACAGTTGCCTCCACCGTTGGATTGCCACGTGAATCTAAAATCTCACGGGCAGTAATTCGCTTAATTTTCATAAAAGTTGACAATTATTAATATTTTTGGTATAGTTATATTTTCCCACTAAAGACAACCACAACCAGCTGACAGGAGTATGTCATGCCCAGAGTCGCAGTTCCGTCCGAACTCATTTCTGATCCCAAAGCTGAAAAAGCTGCTGCCAGACTCATGACCGAACTGATCAATTTATTCCCCAAAGATCACATTGACTCGCTCTGCCTTGATGCCTATAAAAAAGATAGCGGAGCTGACTTTGTTCAGCCTCCCCCCGAAGATTGTGCTTGGGTAGCTGCCAACGCAGCCCAAGAAATTCTTGACTGCTGGTGGTCTCTACTTCTCAAGTACAGCCGAACCGTACAACTCGATCCTGAAACCTGTCTTCCACTGACAGAAAATATCGAAGAAGAAGCACTCAACGACAATTTCAATCATAATATTCGTAATGCTCAGACTCTAATGGGCAAGGTCCAAATCTCCACCTTCATGAAACCCTGGTTCCAAAAGCTTCTCGAGTTGGCCAGAAACAAACCACACGCCCTACCACGTCCACCCTACAGAATTGAACGCCGCGGAGAAAATATTTTCCTCGTCTGTTCCTAACATCCAAAACTGGATGTTTTAAAATTTCCAAAAATTTCTTTTATTTCACGCCTCAGTGCAACCGATCTTTTTTGCTCTTCTTTATCATTCACTCTTTTTGATATTACAGAAGTTTCATCATCATCATTCTCAACCCCAGTCAAAGCTTTATCTACATTCCACGGAAAATAAGGACCAGCACGAAATTGTCCAGGCACTTTGAAAACCATCTGATCATTTTCATTAAAAACACTGTAATATTTAAAATCTATCTCAGGAAAATTATAATGCAACAAACTCTGAGCCACCATTTCAGTCGCTCCAGTACCACCATAATCATCAACAATCAAAACTCTTCCCTTACTTTTATACAAATCTGGCAACATAGCCAACAAAGCCTCATCAGACTCTACCGCTTGCCATAATTTAGCCACCGCGTCTTCATCAAGCTTCAGGATACCATATTCTCCCTCAGTGGAATAATCACTGGTCGTTCGCATTGCACCATCCTTATACTTTCTAGGAAAAACCTTTTCTTTCAATTCACCCACATTCAAAAACTTGATGGCTGGCATTTGTATTCTTTTTGACTGTATATCCTCAAAGCCCAGCTAAGTGGTCTGGCAGCCTTATCAAGAAACACCAAAGCATTGGGCACTGGTTTCATGGAACAAATATGATCAACCAATTCTTCGATTCTTTGTTTAAACCTTTCTCTCACCATTGAATCTTCAACATATCCCGCTGACTTGTCATCATGTTCAAAACCAACTTTTTCTAATTCTTGATTCATAACTACATTTAATTACAATATTTCGTATTCAATTGTTACATTAACCACCACATCCTGACTACCAGCTTGTATGTCCGGCGCCTTCAAAGCACTATCCATAGCACCCCCTAAACCATATTGAGCACTCTCATAATATGGAATGGAATTATTAGTTTCATAGAATGAAATAACCTTTCCCAATTTTACCCCCGCCGCATCAGCCAATGCTTTTGCTTTTGATTTTGCTTGTTCAAAAGCTTTGAGACGAGCTTCTTCTTTAATTGCTTCGTCATCATCGACAGCAAACTGCAAACTGCCGACTTGATTCAAATTATACTTGCCAGCCAAAGCCAAAATATCACTAATCTTAGTTAAATCTCTAATTTTAATCTTCAAAGTTTGTGAAATCGAATAATCAATCAACTTTTGACCTACAGCCCAATCATAATTTGGATAAACATTATAATTTGAGGTTTTCAAATCTTCTTTAGCCACACCCAAACCTTTGAGTTCATCAACCAACCGATTAATTTTATCATTATTTTCATTTTGAGCTTTACCAACATCAACATTTCTGGTTTCCAAACCCATAGAAACGGTAGCGATATCAGGAATTGCGACAACAGTTCCCTCACCGGTCATGCTGATAGTATCACGAACGTCTACTGACCGGCCAATATAATCATATTGTCGCCAAGCATTGCGTGAAATAAGAATCAAATATAAAGAAATAAAGACCACTAACACTGCAAACAAAATCAACTTCCATGGTCTTCTATTGGCGCAGCAATCTGCCACACCTTTCATCATTGGTTTTTCCATAGTTTTAATAAAATTATTTATTATTTGTTATTTATTTTTTTCAAAGGCTCCAAGCCAACCAATGTTTTATCCTCCAAAAACTCCAACATGGCTCCACCTCCGGTGGAAATAAAATCAAAACTATTACTTTTCTTCATTTCAAAAGCCAAATCAATCACCGATCCACCGCCGAGAACACCAATCACCATTCTTTTTTTTGCTTGAGACGCCACAAAACGCATCATCAATTTTGATCCGTTTTTAAACTCTTCGACATTGGTATCTCCAAACACACCACTACAAACCACTGTTTTTTTGCCCAATAATTCATTGGCGATAAGTTTGACAGTTTCAGATCCAACATCAACAATCATTTCACCTGAACTACAGATTTCTTTACCCCACGACAATTTATGATATCTCTTTTTGGTTTTGGTTTTCGTATCTGTAATTACCACATCGACCGGCAAAATAATGTTTTTTTTATTCAACCTTTTTACTTTAGTTACGAACGACTTATCCATGACAGAATCTCCGATTTTATAGCCATTGGAATAAAGAAAAGTATTAGCAATACCACCACCAACAACCACCTTAGAATATTTTTTAACAAAAGAATTCAAAACTGCAAATTTTGAAGCCACTTTTACCCCACCAATCAAAGCGATGGCCGGTTTTTTTGGTTTAGCAACTTTCAATAAATAACTGACCTCATCTATTAAATTCAAACCAGCATAACTGGGTAAATATTTTGTAATACCCACAATTGACGCTGCTTCTCGATGACTGACAGCAAACGCTTCATTGACATAAATATCAGCCATACTGGCCAACATCTCCGCAAATTTTGGGTCGTTCTTCTTTTCACTCGGATTATATCGTAAATTATCTAGCATAATCAATTTGGAATTATCTTCTGATAATTTATCAAGCAGTCTCAAACTAATTTTCCCCGGATAAAACTTCACCGCAATCGGCTTCATCAACTTTCTAAACTCTTTGACGATGGGTTCCATTGAATATTTTTTGCTGACCTTACCAGCTGGCCGCCCATAATGAGCCCCGACAATCACCTGACAATCATTTTTTAACAGATATTTGATGGTAGCCAATGATTGTTTCAATCGAAAATTCTCAATCACTTCTTCGCCCTCAATATCAACATTATAATCAACTCGGACAAAGACCTTTTGTCCCTTGAGATTCTTTACCGTTTTTATTGACCGTAATTTCATATATCTCCGAATATTATGATTCACTTGACTCTTATTTACTTGATAATTATAGCACAAAATACCAATTTAACAATTTTTTTCTGTATAAAATATTTTGATTCAAAATCAATGTAGAGTTGACAAAATTACTGATTTTATGTAAAAAGTAATGTAACACGCTCATTGACAACCACATGGAGGATACAATGCTCAACCGCAAAGCCTACTTTTGGCTCATTATTCTTGTTTTGATCTTCTGTGCCTGTGATAAGCCAGAGACCAAATCACCTCCCAAATCCCCCGCCCCCAAGGTCACTCAACCCAAAGCGCCCCCAATCAGCACCAAAAGCAAAAAAGTGCTCTCACAAGAAAAACTAACTGAAATCATCAGCCTCATCGCTGTAATCGAAGCCAAGTTGATCAGCATTCGTGAAGCAATACAAAAAACTGATGCGAAGATCCAAGTACACGTCGCTGAAATCAAAGCGGAAAAAAGACGCTCTGGACAATCCAGCTATGCTGAAATTGAGAGGAACCGGGCAATCAAAATCCGGCTAGAAACTATTCAAAAAGCTCATGCCCACAAACAAATTTTACTTGAAGCAGCGCATACCAGTGTCTTGGGGAAAACAGAACTTGAAGGCATAAAGGAACAACTTGATCTCGATATCATTATTCTTGAGACAATGGAAGATGCAAAATTCGACCAATTGGTCGATCGAGCCAACCTGATCGTCACCAAATGGCAACCTCAAGCAAAAAAACTACCATACCCACCAGTCAAAGGGTCTGACCGAAAAGAGCTGAAAGAAATTTACGAACTTTACATTGGCGCTGAAGAGAAGAAACGAGTGCAAGAAATTGAAAGAGAAAAAGCAACAAAAAAAAGATTACAGTATGAAGTGGATCAAATAAAAAAACGTGAAAAAGAAAAAAAACTTGAAGAGGTTCAAGCTTATAACGCCAAATTAGCACAATATAAAATCATAACACCCCAAATTACAAGAGTATTATCAGAGTTAAGTGGTGCAGCATTCGGTGAACCAGGAGAACATTATTTCACAGCTCTATGGTCCAATCTTGATGATGTATTTGCCGTTATTACTGAGGAAATGATTTTTGCAAAAAAAACCCTCCCCGATGTTACGGTGGAGGGGCCAAATCCTTATCGTTATATTGATGATGTCATTTGGTCTCCCGACAGTGAGAAAATAGCGATATTATCTCATTCAGACTATAGAAAAATCATGTATCTGAAAATCTGGTCTTTTCGGCAAAAAAAATATGTATATTCAAAAGAGTTTGGATGCAGAAGTTATGGTGATATTTATGGTGATAAGCTGCACTGCGAGGAAACACTCAAGTTCGTTGGCTGGAAAGACAAGTATATTGTATTCGCAATTGACTTTGTTGAGGCATACATTGTTTCTAGAGCACCAATTTATTATTTTGATACATCCATCAATCGTATTTATCTTGTTAAGGAGGCTAATTCAGTTGCAATTAGGAACAATCAATCATTATATTACAGTAAGAAAGGGCAAGTTTGGATTTACAATATGAACAGTGGTCGTTCTCGGATTTTATTTGACGAATGTCCTAAAATTGGTAATGCAGAATCACCATTCAAAACCCAATGCAGTGAAAATTATCGAGTGGTAGGACTAGTCCCCAATGGCAATTTGTTGGCAACTACTTCCTCCACTTGGAAAGTATCATTTTGGGACATCTCTGAAAAGCCTAAAAAAATTTGGTCCAAACCAGTTAATTATTATGATTTCATCTGGTGGCAAGATAACAAAACGCTAATTTCTGGTACACGTGCCTTTTTGAGCATCTTAAAACCAAAAAGTAAAACAACGACTAAAGCCAAATTTACCAATATGTTGCCGGACCCCAAAAAGCACCCCCAGATTTGGTCACCCAAAAAACCCCATTTATTTTTTAGCTTTGACACAGAAGAACCACTTCTCCAACAAAGAGTTAAAGGTCACAAAGGGAAAATTTATATTAAAAGTTTGAAAAAGTCCCAAACAATCGCTGCTTTAGTCTGCGAAGAAAAAATCACAGACAACGACAGCATCACCTGGAGCACAGATGGAAATCACTTGTTGGTACTTACGGCAAATGATTATATTTGTATCTGGGATATATCCGAATTAAACTAACATCAACGCATGTTAGTTTTTTATTTTTCAATTGACAATCCAATAAAATTAAGGTAAAAAGTAATATCCGCTGAACCTTTACAACCAACAGGAGAACATTATGAATAAGTCCAAACACCTGATCTTGATAGTTGCCTTGACTCTCGTTGTTTTCGCGTGTCAAAAAAATACCGAGCCAAACTCTGATTCAACATCTCCATTTAAAGAAAAGACAACCACCATCAAAAAAACACCCATTGACATCAAAAGCAAACGGGAACTATCACGAGAAAAACTCAAAACTGTAAAAACGCTCAAAACTAAACTAGCAGCCAAAAGCCAAGACCTTCTAACCAATATCGAACACTTTGAAGCTGAAATTAGAGCCAACGTTGCTGAAATAAAATCCGAAAAAAAGGAACTACCCGAAGATCAATATGAGCAAAGCATTCAAAACAAACGAATAGCTGTTTGTCTAAAAACTATTCAACGAGCAGATAGCTATAAAGGCATTTTGGTAGAAGCGTTTCACAAAACTGAAGCTGTGCAGATTGAACTTGAATGCCAAGAAAAACTGTTAGGGTTGGACATCCGTCTTCTTGATTCAATGGAAGATAAAGAGATTGACAAACTAATTGATCGTTTTAATTTGGTGATTACTGAATATCAACCTCAAACAAAAAAAATACTCATGCGTCCATCACAAGAAACCCCTCTGAAGGATTTAGATACCATTTACGAACAATATATAGTAAATGATAATGTGGCAAACAAAACACATATCGGTGTGAAATATAGAGAAAGAGAAGGTATAAAAAAAAGACTCCCGAAACATTGCTATTGTAAAAAGTGCGGATTATCAAGTCGAATTGATGCCAGACAAGACCAACAATGCGACAATTGGATTTGTAGCGCTCATCGAATTGACTTTATTGATTGTCGATAATCACCTCAAATCAAAACTAACATCAACACATGTTAGTTTTTTTATTCCTAAATTGACAAAAAAACAAAACCGAGGTAAAACATAATATAATCCAGCACATTAACAACCAAAAAAGGAGAAGGTCATGAAAAAAGCGTTAATTATCACAACAATCATTCCTTTGATATTCCTTTTCTCTGCTTGCAAGAAACGCCCAGAGATGAAACCAATCCCCCACCATAAACCAATCACCCAAAAGGTAATAACTCCTGACGCGGGGTCAACACAGCCTGACATTCAAATTATTGAAATCAAAGTTCCGGAAAAGAAATTATCCCCAAAAACAGCCGAAACTATTGGTAAGCTGCATGAAGTAAAAAGGCTGAAAGAAAATCTCCGTGATAAAATCAAAGATCTACAGGCTAATTCTGCAATACTTGAAACAAAGATTCAAAAATTTGTAACTAAAATTAAAGAAGAGAAAAAGAAAACCGGTCAAGATGAATTTTCGGAAATTATCAGAAACGAACGAATTAAGATCGCTTTGGAAGCCCTGCAAAAAGCTCATATTTACAAAAAAATCTTAGCCGAAACTATTAGACACACCAAGCAAAGTGAAATTAACCTTGAAGGCATGGAAAATCAGTTAGATCTCGACATTACCCTACTAAGCAGTTTGGACGATCAAGAAATAAACAAAGTTCTCGACCGGCTTAATCTGGTTATCACAAAGTACCAGCCAGACACCAAAAAACTAGTTTTGCCCCCAGATCAAGAAACCGACCTCAAACAGCTTGACCAAATTTATGATATTTATATTCGAGCCGAAGAACAGCGACAAAAAGAAGAACAAGAAAAAAAACGGCAACAAGAGCTTGAGCTTGAACGTCAACATCTTCAGGAACTTGAACGCCAAAAAAAACTGGTGCCAAAACAAGACACAGAACAAAAACCTACGGCCGCCCCGAAACCACCTCAAACAATATCAGTAGCAGTTACGCCTGAAACAAATCCGGAAGATATCAAAGTCTTTCAAGCCAAATTCACAGTAGATTTCAGCGCCAAAAAACTTGGCAATATTTCAAGTATTGTCTGGTCACATGAGCCCAATACAATCGCTATCGTTCAACCACAACGTCTCACGATCTTGAACCTGCTACTTGGGAAAAGATCCATCTGGTCCCCCAAATTGGGATTCGATCAATCCCCCGAAAACACCAACGATGATTTCTGCTCATTGTTTTCAGACGAATCAAAGACCGACATTGACTGTGAATTTTCATCTGTAGTCTGGTCACCGAACAATCGATATTTGGCAATCATCTCAAAAAGAAATGCTGAATGTAACTCAGTTCTTGCTATCTGGTCATTTGAAGAAAAAAAATATGTAGTCAAAACTATTATTCACACAAAAAAAGACCATTGCCAAGACGAACCCTTTACCTTCGTCGGTTGGGAAAATGATCGGCTAATCATCAAAGATCACAATCAAATGTTCCTGGCGACATTCCGACTCGAACCAACCCCACAAATAGAAATCAAACATCTATTTGACAACGTATCTAGCATTCTCTGGCCCAATCCCATTACTATTTTTGTCCAACAAAACAATGATCAAAGTACCACAAAACATATAACCCTGGAGTTTGATCTAAAGCTAGACAAAATTATTCATCAATACAACGAGTGCTCGACCGATAAAACCAGAGATCCAACAACTGAACAATGTACTGGTCAGCTTAAAGTAACCAGCATGATCAATTATCAAAACCAATTGTTCGTTTTTACACTCCGTGAAAACACATTTTCTATATCTACCTGGAACGTAAAAACTGGGAACCTAGAAAATCGAAGAGTTATCAACAAAACATCTGAAATATTTAAAGATGACCACGGATATTTCCCATATATCATGTATATTGTAACTGGTCAATCAACCTTCAAACCATTCTCAGATCAAAACCCAGATTTGGTTCTGGCTTTTTCTACTACCAATAAAGCTCTCGATCAAAAACTAAAGGCCACTAAAAAACAATATGCAATGATCAATAACATCCGAACTGGAAGAACTATTGCAATCATTGATTTAGGAGCCCTCAAACAGTCACGTACAATCATCTGGGATCATGATCAAAACCAAGCCTTAACTTGGGATGATCAAGGAATATTCGTTTGGGATTTGAGCGAATTATACTAAACTAACATCAACGCATGTTAGTTTTTTGTTTATAAAAAAAGAGCAAACTTGTTAGTTTGCCAATAATTTATTTTCGCCCTACAGATGCATTCATTTTTTTTACCCAACGATGGCTTTTGGTCAGGAACAAAGCAAATAGTCCGATAACAGCTCCAGCAATCAAATACTTAACGCCCTTTCTTTGCTTATCAGTCAACTCAACCTTGTCACCATTTTCATCCTTGATTGGCTGCCACGCGCCCTTGATCAAGGCAACACCAAGAATAACTATCACCAGAAAGAACAAAACCACTAGGATCAGCAATATTTTCATTGTTCATCCCCTTTCCGCCTTTGGTTACCATTAAAATAGGTTATCAATTAATATCGCTATTGTCAAACGCTCATTGACAAAATCTCAAATTTCCTTCACAATAGAGTATAACCTGTACCTTTCACAACCAAACCAAGGAGGCATGATGACTGCTAAAAAGACCCGCCTTAATCGAAATAAATTGATTCTTGGGGTCATCCTAGTTGTTTTTGGTGGTCTAGCGCTATTTAGCCTTTACAAGTTTAGCAGCTTTTTTGCTTTTCTCTTTGTTTTTCCCTGGCTGACTGAGTATCTAGAAATACACGCGGCCATCGATCCATGGCAAGCCAAACTGATTGCATTCTTGCCAGCAGTATTTATCGTTATTGGGATCGGAATGTTTTTCTCCTTGCGGAAAGAAAAACGAATTATCGGTATAGTCATGGCCAGTGTCGGGTATCTCAGCTTTTGCGGTTTCATGTATTATGCAGACAACCACTACCCATTCAATCCTGCTACTGGCGAGAGCAACACATGCTATGTCAACAATCTTAATGGTTACTCGGCAGTTCCTTGCAGCTGGGAAGTTGATCCTCAGACCGGTAATCCTGTAATAAAAGATCCTGAAGAAGTAAAAAACATTGCTCGAATTATAGGCCAAAAAGCAACCGGTTCGACTGAAGCCAGATCAATAAAAACCACACCGAGCACTCGCTTCTTTGGTAACGATGGCAAACCTCTAATCTGGTATTCAGAACGACCGGCCGGAAATTTTTACTTTGCCAGTGAGCCAGGGTTTGATCCCCAATTTCAAATTGAGCTAAAACCAATCACATCCGAAATCGTTCATCGTTTTCATTATCCTGAAAGTTACAAAAAAATACCCAAAGCCACATTTGCGCCCGGAACTCCAAACACAACGAGACCTGGTCCCCGCTCAGAATATGGCACAGCCTTGGAAGATTTTCGCAATTATTGGCAAGTCAAACAACAAGAACTCAAAGACGGTCCATACGACTATTAAAAAAAAAACAGCATAACAATGCTGTCTTTTTCTTTCAATATAAATACTATCTTTTTTCTAACGCTCCATTTTCAATCAACTGCGTATAAACTTCTTCCGGCTTGGATGTGCTCAAAAAGATTTTTTTGTCAGAATGCTTGTCACGAAAATAGACACCCTCTCCAGCTCGAGCCACAAACCCGGTTTCATTTTTAATTGATTTTCTTATTCCATAACCGCCAAACCTTTTCAAATCATACTTTTGAATCTCAACATCCACCAAATTTTTTATGTAAAATTGTTTTTTAAACAAACCAAATCTAAACGCAATAAAAGTGTCAGTCACCTGTATGTTCAGCCAGGCAAAATTAAATACCGCAAACAAAATAATAGCCAAAATTATCCCCAACACAACCAATGAAGCCGTACCGTAATCACTACCATAAACCAAAATAGTATAGAACAAAAACAAAATAACCACCACATTTATAATTGTAAAAATTGGCTGCATGAATTGTTTTTCCTTGTAAAGTAATTTCATAGAGATAATATAAAAGTTTATAGTTAAATTATACAAAATTACTTACTTTTTGTAAAAAATATTGGGCATAAAAATAAAAAAACACCCTAAACTTATCAAAGGGTGATCTTTTTTATCGCATCTTTTTCTGTTTTCTCTTTTCTCTGATTTTAGCTAATTTCGATTTTTTATCCTTTTTCACCGGATTTAGAAACTTGCTCTTACGTTCACTAGGTCTAATTTTATGCATAATATTGTCCAATAAATCTTATGTGCTAATACTATCAAGAAACGATAAATTTGTCAAATCTTAGCTGAATAAAAAAAATGAAACCTATTAGCTCTTATCAGATAGCCGAAACATTAAACCAACAGCCTGACTCCAGCATTGATGAATGAGAATTGCCCAATTCATTCAGTGAACCTATCTGCTTGGAGCTATCCAGCAAATACTGAGAAATTGTTTCTCTATTTACGCCCTTTGGAGAATCAGCAATATGAACCGAAAATTCTACCGGCACTACAACCCAAGTCTTTTTGCCAATTTCTCTAACAAAAGCTCCTCGGCCTATTTGAATACTCACCCGTAAACCATATTCCGACTTCACCTCACCATCACCATTAACAGGAAAACTATAAATGTTGGAAATTCCAAATCATCTCGCAAAAACAGCTTCGCTTTCAGTTCAACCACCCGCCAAAAATCAATTCTTCATTTCGATGATTTTCTTCGTCTGGATGACTGATTATATATTACAAAACAACTCGATTTTCTTCCATCATTCGGCTCCTCCATGGTTACGGAACTCCTGCCAAAACCGCCAAATGTGTGTGCCTAAAACATATTAGTCTCCATACTTAAAACCCCCAATTTTGTGCCTTAATCTAGATTTTTTCAGCAAATAAGCTGGCTTGACCGTCAACTCACCGTAAGTATCATTAATGTGGTCCAAAAATGGCACCAAGTCCCCTCTTTTTCTCTCTCGATCAAACAATGGCAACTGCCCACTAACTGGCTCCAAATTAGACACTCGAACCCCAACCAATCTTATCGCCTTCTGTAATTGGTAATTAGACATCTTTTGCCAACCAATCTGGAACAATTCCAAACCATCATTAATTTTCTTTTTAAATGTCACTCGAACGCCAGCGTGAGTAAAATCTTCATACCGCCAGTAATATTGCAAAGTTCGACCAGCCAACTGTTTGCTTCGAAGTTCCCGGCCGCACTTTTCACACAAGTGCATTAACACTTGAAAAACTTCATCCTTATTCCAAGTATCAAAATCCAAAGTATAAGCACGGCTAACCGATTTTACATTTGCCTCGTCAAAATCCGCAACGACCGGAGAACTATCAAATCCCAAAGAAGCTTGATGCAGCCAATGACCATAATACGGTCCAAAAGCTTTAATTAATTCCTCCGGTGGATATTCTCGCAATTTTTTTACCGTTTCAATCCCCATTGACTCCAAACGAAGTTGTATTCGGCGTCCAATCCCACAAAAATCAGTCAAATTTAACTTGTCCAAAATATTAAACTTGTTAATTTCATTTATCACCACCAAACCATTCGGCTTATTTAAATCAGACGCCACCTTAGCTAATAATTTATTTTCCGCAATTCCAACAGAACAAGTCACCCAATCACCAACATCACGTTTCAACTGTGACTTAATCCAATTTGCCCTGACCCGAGCTTCACCCCATGTCTTAACATGACCACTCAAATCCAAAAAAGCCTCATCGATACTAAAAACTTCTATTTGTGAAGTTACCTGCTTGAAAATTTTAATAAAACTATCAGTCACAAATCGATATTTAGGACCATCACCTTCCACCAAATATAAATTCGGACACAATTTTCGAGCAGCATAAATTGACATGGCTGTTTTCACCCCGCATTTTTTGGCTTCTTTCGATGCCGCTACTATGACAGTCCTGGAATCTTCTTTACCACTAACACCGATCGCCCGACCACGTAAAAATGGATTGGCTTGCTGTTCCAAGGTAGCAAAATAAGAATCCATATCAATATGAAAAATAATCCGTTGCATAATTATTGTTTTTAATATGGAATTGACACAAAAATCAAAATACGATAAGATCAACTAAACACTTTTGGTCTTTTTACAACCACACCAGGGAGAAAAATCATGGAAAAAAATAAGCCCTCACATTTGGAAATTGCCGGCAAAGCAATTTCGGGCTTTTTTATATGGGTTTCTTGGGTTTATGGATTGGCGCCATAATCATTCTACTTGGTTGTATGTTTATTGGAGGTCCTTTTGCCATGGTCATCATGTGCATTCTAAAAATTATAAGCCCCATTTCCATCATGGCCTTTAAAAGCTTATGCTTAACACTGGGCTCCATCATCATTTCCAGCACAGGAATATTTTTTCTTATTAGATACGGCATTAATGGTGCAAAAAGCGAAATTGAAGCATATCGAAAAAAATATATTCGTCACCAAGAATCATTAAATCGAATTTAATTTTCTACAATCGTGAATAGGATTGTTTTTTATTGACAAAAACTTTCCACGAGAGTCCATTGATTTTTATCAGTGTCAAAACATAACTTGAAAAAATTGTCCTGATTACTGACGGAATAAAAGTATAATTTATCTCTCCCGCTCCTTATCGAATGAACCAAATTTACTTTATCAACCTTATACTTACGTTGCCCCCAACGAAAATAAAGAGGTAAAGACTTGTTCTTGACATAGGCACAAAGAACTTCAATTTTTTCATTCACTTTGTTATACATATTTTTTGTTAGCTTTTAGCTTGTAGCTATTAGCTGTTAGAAATAAATTCCATTTTTTTAATCATAACTGCCAACATTTTTTGAACCTCCTCCAATAAAGCCCCCAAACTAGAAACATCAATATTTTCATATATTTCACTCAAAATAATCATTTGAGTTTCCAACTCCGCAGCAAAACCAGAGGCAATTCTTAAAAATGACAAAAAATCCTTTTTAGTTCTTCTCTTCTTCCCATCAGCAATATTAGAAGAAATAGAAATAGCAGCTCGTCTCATTTGAGACACCAAACAATACCGTTCATCATCAGGCAAAAAACTGGTTACATTATAAACATCCTTTACTAATAGTATTAATTTTTGCCACACAATTAATTCTTTAAATGACTTGATGTACATAAATTATCATCTAAAAGTTCAAAGCTAACAGCTACACTTCTACTGTAAGCGCTTCCCAATAAGCGCGCACATAACGCCGATACATTGAACGAAACTTTCTTTTTGACATACTTTTAATTTGTTGGGGGGGGAATCTTATCAGCTGATACCATGCTTGTGTTATCACCTAATAAATGACTCCCCCTTTTATTTTTATTTAATTTGTCCGCCATATTATTTCTAACATCCGAAGCTTTAGCGTAGGATATTAGAAAAACGAATATTTTCTATTTTATTATACAAATTTTCTAATTATTGCTTTGACCACACCTCGAATCGCCACATCCTTACAATAAATCGGCTTCATCGTCGAATTAGCTGGCTGCAATCGAATCCGTGTTTTTTCTCTAAAGAATTTCTTCAAAGTCACATAAGCATTATCAAGTAAAGCTACCACCACATCACCATTTTGGGGTGAGGGATTATACTCCACAACCACGTAATCACCATCCAAAATACCATCATCAATCATAGAAACACCCTTGACCTGTAAAACATATGAATTGTCACTAGTTACAAAGTCAACCGGCACCGCAATAGTTTCATTCTGAAGTACTGCCTCGATTGGCTCACCAGCCGCAATCAGCCCTTGAAGTGGTAACTCAATACTCTTACCAAGCTTCATGACTTTGTCAGTCAATTGAAGTGACCTCGGTGCATTTGGATCAAGATCCAGATACCCCTTTGTTTTCAAAGTTTGCATATGCTGATGAATCGTTGCTGGCGAAGAAATACCTAGAGCATCTCCAATCTCACGATAACTAGGAGAATAGTCATAATCACACACAAACTCTTTGATAAAATTTAGTATTTCACTTTGTCGCTTTGATAGTGTCATATATTGTTAGAAAATTAGTAAATCAGATAATTAGTGAATAAGATTAAAGCAAACCACAATTAACTTTTTGTGCAGACATCCATCCATTCAACATTTTCCCCACCTCATCACAACACTTAATAAATTCAATATACTCCACCACATTCATATAATTTAAATCTTTCGCAACCAAACCTTGATACTTAACCTCTTCTAATGAGGCTAAAGAATATACATAAAATTTTAGACTATCACGAACCGCTCTTCTAGCAAACCCTTCAACAATATTACTGGCAATAGATAAAGTGGCTCTTCTAATTTGAGACGTCAATCCATAACGCTCATTATCCGGAAATTTATTAGATAATTTGTAAACCAACAAAACCAACTCATGAGATCTTTTCCATACCTTCAAATCTTTAAATGTTTTTATTTCTCTGTATACCATACTAATTAACCAATTAACTAACTTGCTAGTTCACTAAGCGTTCGCTTTATGTTCGCTTCTACATTCATAATAACCAAACAAAAACCGAACGTCAACAATAACCTGTGGATAAAAAAATTACCCTTACAAAAAGAGTAACTTTATTCATTTGCCAACTTATTTTTTTCTATCGCGCCAATTCAATAACCTCTTTTTCTTTCTCCAGCAAAAAAATCCAATCAGATTCACCCCCACCAAATTCAAAAAATCTGATTTTAAGCTCAAAACTATGAGCAAAAGCATCAAAAAGCTCAGGATTACTATCAAAAATATCCACCACCTGCCCAAATTCCGGCCGTTCAATCATTTGAAACAAAAACACCCTCAAATGCTCTTGCTGTCTTGAATCCATTTCTGCTCGAGCCATCATTTGAACAACTTTATTAAATTTTTCATCTCGTTCCATATTTTCTTATTAAATATTTGTAATAAACCAAAATATTATCCTCTACTCCTTAACCTCGCCACCTGACACTTCCTCATGATGAGGCACCCGATCACTCTCCATAAAATAATCTGTAGCATTCATCATCAACTCAACCATGAGCTTACCATTTTCAGTCGCTGTACTTTGAGCAAATTGCAACACTTCTTTTTCTTTGGCCACAGCCGCCGTCTTATCCATTGGCGGTTCTTTTGGAGTCTCAATCACTTCTTTCTCGCTCCCACCACCAAACAACTTACTTAAAAAACCCATATAATTATTGATAATTAAATCATAAAAACTTATAATTTAATTATAACATATCTAGAGACCCAGAACAAAAAACCCCTTGACAAAATTAAAAATTTTTAGTACAATATTCAGTTAAATAACCCACAAGGAATCAGAGGAAAATCGATATGAAACCGACCATCCTGTTCCCTTCCGCCTACTTGAATGCCAAAACCGTTGATCCGGATTTCAACACCGAAGACCTGGCTGCTCGAGAAACTGGTTTGAAAACCTGCCTTCTAGACATTGAAGCTTTTGATGCTGGTGATCTCAAACTAGCCCTAAAAGCTATTCCGCCTCAAGCTAACCAAGTCACAATGATTTATCGCGGTTGGATGATGACTCCAGAAACCTACAAAAACCTGTACGATGCTCTGAAAAACAAGAATTACTTCCTGATCAATTCACCGGTAGAATACCACCATACACATCACCTGCCCAAGTCATTCCCTCTGATCAAAAAGTATTCACCGCCAACCGTATGGCTACCAGGAACCAAGGATTTTGACTTTGACGAAATCATGTTTTCACTTGCTATTTTCGGTGACAAACCGATCATTGTCAAAGACTACGTCAAATCGCTAAAACACCATTGGCACGAAGCTTGCTTTATTCCCTGCGCCAGTGATCGAGCTGACGTTGAAAGAGTAGTTGGCAACTTGATTAAACTGCAAGGTGACGATCTGGTCGGCGGTCTGGTTTTTCGACAATTTGTCGAGCTAATGCCTCTGGGTGAACATTCTCAAAGTGGCATGCCACTCACCAAAGAATTTCGTCTGGTTTGCTTGAATTGTAGAATTCTATTTATTTCTGAATACTGGGATGAAGGCGAATACAAAGAGACTCGCCCGCCCCGAGACTTTCTCCTTACCCTAGATGATGATGTAGTTTCCAGAGTCCATAGTGACTTCTTCACCCTGGACATTGCCGAGACCAAAGACGGCAAGTGGATAGTTATGGAGTTGGGAGACGCCCAAGTCGCTGGCCTGCCGCCCCGACTCGATCCCAGAGATTTTTACCAAGAACTTTTTGCTCAAATGACCCGTTATAATTAAAAACAATCTGACCTAAATCGTCAGATTTTTTTATATAGCATACTGTAAAATAAGCCAAAAAAACTGTTGACAAATTTTTAAAAGTATGATATAATAAACAATTACCAACTCGGTAATCCATTCATTTCCAACTTCGGACAAAGGAGAGACAACCATGGGTTGGGACCCGACTTTCACCGGCATGGAGCAGTTCGTGGACACCAAGGGCCTCCAGATCGAAGACGTCTTCGCCGCGCTCTACAACGCCGGCGTGCCCTTCGGACTCGGGGCCGGCAACTGCCACCAGCCGGTCATCACGGCCGAAGAAGCTGCAGCTCTACTGTGTAGCCCCGAAGGTGGCTTCGGCTTCATCGACTGGATCGCCGGCAAGCGCATGCACATCGACTTCAGCACGGTCAGCAGCGCCCTGAACTGCTGCCAGTACGAGTTCTACTACGGCCAAGACACGGCCAAACGCGCCATCGAAATCCTGCGTGAGACCGGAGACCTCTGTCACTCGGACATCGTCGCCCTCCAGCAGATCGCAGCCACGACCGTGGCCACGCGCACCACACGCCGCATACCGGCCGGCACCGAAACCGAGACCTCCCTCTTCGAAGCCCTCGAACTCTCCAAGCCGATCGAGACTGGCGACTACTACCGCGACGCCGCCGAAAAGAGCAGAGCCGACGACCTGAAGGCGACCCCCTGCCTCGACATTCACCTCTAGACCATACCGGTTCTTTCCTACCTAAATTTCCCATCTCAAACCTGACATCGATCAGGTTTTTTCGTACAAAAAAATCCCCAGCATAAACTGTGAATCTTTCTTGGCTTGCCACGTATCATGCGGTACGTGGCTGTGCCAGCCGAAGCTCTACGTAGTAAGAGCGAAGGCTGGTACCTCCACGGGGAATCGAACCCCGGTTTCCGCCGTGAGAGGGCGATGTCCTAACCGCTAGACGATGGAGGCTTAATGTATATTTAATTGAATGGGAATCCTCGCCAAAGGACGAGTGCGCCTCTGGCGCAGAACCCCGGTTTCCGCCGTGAGAGGGCGATGTCCTAACCGCTAGACGATGGAGGCTTAATGCATATTTAATTGAACGGGAATCCTCGCCAAAGGACGAGTGCGCCTCTGGCGCAGAACCCCGGTTTCCGCCGTGAGAGGGCGATGTCCTAACCGCTACCTGTCCGCCTTTGGCGGAGACGATGGAGCCTTATTCACCAAAGAACAAAAATATTCTATCATCAAATTTTAATTTAGTCAACACAAATCAAATCCAAAAAAAACTCTCGATTATTATCAAGAGACTATTCCGGCCACCTTTTCACATTTTTGATTATCAATCGAATATTGTGACAATTGATTGCCGAGGTATGACGAGTCTTTTCATACTTACAATTTCTCACCGTCACACTAACATCATCAGCATCAAAGATTCGTCTTAATTTTTCATATTCAACAATAGAAAATGAACTGGTGGACACACTTTCTTCAAACTCAACTACCAAATTTAATTTGATAGCATCATATTTAATATTCAAAAAATTCCGTCCCAACATCTTTCGGAAATAAACTTTTACTTTCTGCAAAACAAATCCAGCCATGCGACCTCCAGTCTTGTCCATCCTTATTTATAGGCATTCATGTTTTATGCTTTAAGCCACTGATCACTTTGTCGCACTACCAAATCCTTGGCTTGTTCTGGATGAGCCATCAATCCAACCACTACTTTTTCCATCCGAGAACCCTGTGATCCTTTAATCAATAAAACATCTCCACTTTTAACCAATGAATTCAATTTTTCAGCCACAGTATCAGATTTTTCAAACTCAAGAATAGTACCTTCAAATCCAGCTGCCTTGGCACCGGCCATTGTTTGTTTTCTATATTTACCAACTGCAATCAAAATATCAAATCCACTTTTGGCTATCTGTTGCCCTAAACTCTGATGTTCTTTATCCGCAATTTCTCCGAGCTCAAGCATATCACCCATAATAACCACTCGAGAACCGTCAACGTCTATCTTACCAACCGCCTCAACCGCTGCCTTCGCCGCCTCAGGTGATGAATTATAGGTGTCATCAACAATCAACGAATTATTAATTCCTCGAATCAAATGCATTCGACTTTTTGGTGCCTGGTATTCTTTCAAACCATCAGCCACCTCTATAATATTCAATCCCATAGACACGCCAACAGCTGCCGCTGCCAACGCGGCGTATATCTGATGCGCACCAATCACTCCCGGTACTGTCACTGGAACAGAACTGCCACCAAAAGACAATTTGAATTGTAAACCGGTCAAACTCATACCATGACCTTCATTGGTCAATTCTACCGCTCTAACCTCAGCCTCTTCATTATATCCATATGACACAACTTTTGCTTTGACCTGCTTGGCCATAGCTCGAACCAAGTCATCATCATAATTCAGGACAGCGAAACTCTCTTTATCTAAATGAGTGACAATTTTTTTCTTTTCTTTGGCAATTTCTTCCAGTGAACCAAAGAATTCCACATGTGCCGGTGCCACTTTTGTCACCACACCAATGTCACACGGTACCATGTCAATCAAATATTCAATGTCTCCCGGTTTATCAGCTCCCATTTCAAGCACCAAAACCTCTGGATAATTTTCATCTGTAGTTGAAAGTAATTTTGACGCCTGACGGAATACTCGGAGCCAACCACCAATCAATCGTCCACCAGTTTCTGCACCAATCACAGTCAATGGCACCCCAATTTCATTGTTATAGTTTTTGTCACTCTGACGAACACGAAATTTGTTCTTTAAAACCGCAAAAACCGCCTCTTTGGTCGAGGTTTTGCCGATTGAACCGGTAATTCCGATTACTTTCGGATTATATTTTTTCAATATTTTTTTGGTAAAGTTAGCTAATATCTTCTCAAGTATTTTTTTCATAATTTATCAAAACTGTTTAAGTTAAGTATAACTATCATTATAAACGAAATAAATAATAATATCAATCAGATGAAATAATATCACCCATAATTTTCCCATCATCTTTCATTCTAAGTAATTTATCGACCAGTTTTTTCGGTTTCCCTCTAGCATAAACAGCTCCGTCTATTTCCAATGTCTCATTAACATCCTCCAACAGGCTACCAACCATATCCAAATAATCACCAATTATCTTTAACGAATCTGGTAGTCTACGAATTTTACTGTTCTGCAAATAAATAGACCCCGTCACTTCAACCAAAGTAGAAGGTAACTCGCGAATCGTGCTATGTTGCACCCACAAACTCCCCTTAACCACTGTCAAACCAACAGGCAACACTTCTACCTGACTACCATTAAGATCCAAATCATCGTGTACTTCAATATGATTATCAACAAACACAAAATTGTCTTTAACATACTTCGCTGGATGCTTATCAAGATTCGCTTCTTTGGCCCACTCCACACACTGATCATAAGTCCATACAGGCTTCTCCATCAAAACCATAATCGCCTCCAGCTTCTGTTGAAACGCTCCCAAAAGACCCGCATCTTCCCAAATCGCATCAAAAGTATTTTCTTCTACAATCAACTTTAAACCTACCAGCAATTTTTTGTACTGTTCTCGTCGATCATCATCTTCAAACTTAAAATTTTTAACCCTTGCCATCGCTTGTTCTAAATTTTGTCCTTCTTTAGACATTTCAATAGACATTTTAATTCAATTTTATATAACATTCATTATATACAACATTCAACCATGTTTCAACTGTGATCAATTCACAATTCTACAAAGCCAAATAACCCTAAATTCTACCCTTAACTATTTCTTCAATAACACTTCAAATTACCACGACTTCGCCCCCGACCCGCCCACTCTCTTTCATCCTAATCAATTGAGCAATCAACTTCGGATCACAACCTTTTGCAAATACATCACCAGTTATTTCCAAACGTTCAGACAGATGAATCTTTGTATTAAATTGAATATCCAAAAAACCAGTAATTTCAATCACTCCACCCGGCAATTCCTCAACGCGACTATCAAACAAATTCAACCCTCCAAAAATTTTTATATGATCTGGTTCAAAGTAAAACCTACGATTTACAACTTTTTCTGGCTCATCAAAGCCAGCTTTATCCACCCACTCAACACACTCTTCCTTTGTCCAAACTCTATTCTTTTCTTGCTCTTCAACCTTAATCAAAACCATAATCGCCTCCAACTTTTGTCGAAACTTTTCCAAAAGACCCACATTCTCCCAAATCTGGTCAAAAGTATACTTTTCCACAATCAAATTCAAACCAGTCAGTAATTTTTCATACTGTTTTTGCCGTTCAGTGTCACTAAATTTTTGACCTGATACCTGTTCTATCATTTGTTGTATCTCATTTTGTCCCATATTACAAAACCCTTAGCCTACCTTTAATATTACCAACCTTCTTCATTCGCTTCAATTTATTAATCACATTCTCTGAACAACCCGTTGCAAACACATTTCCGCCAATTTCTAAACTTTCATTAATATCCCAAATTTGACTTCCTCTAAGATCCAAATCGCCACCAATCTCAAGTAATGTCAGCGGTATCCCCCTCAAATAACTACCACTCAATAACAATGAACCAGAAATTAAACTTAATCCCTTCGGCAAGTTACGAATACGATTATAAGTCAAATCAATATTTCCCTTAACTTCAATCCGATTCTTAAAAATAAAAAAATTATTTGTCACATAAGAGGTAGAATCAAGAACGCCCACTTTCCCAGCCCATTCAATACATTCTTCTCGCGTCCAAACAACACTTTTTTCAATTTGTTCTTTTTCAACCTTATCAGCCTCAATCAAAACCATAATCGTATCTATTTTTTGTTTAAACGATTCCAAAAGACCTACATCATCCCAAATCTGGTCAAAAGTATACTTTTCCACAATCAAATTCAAATCAGCCAGCAATCTTTCATACTGTTTTTGACGCTCTACGTCCTCGAACTTATAACCGGACGCAGCAGCCACCATTTGTTGGATGTCTTGTTTTTCTATTGGCATAATTATTTAGGTAGTTATAACTCTACCTTTTATATTTCCTTTTTCTTTCATCTTATTCAATTTATCAATTAAACTTTGAGGAAGGCCTTTGGCATAAACATTTCCACCAATCTCCAACTTCTCATTAATATCTATTATTTGACTGCTTTCGAGATCCAAACCACCACCAATACTCATCAACCCAGCTGGCAATTCTCGCACTTGACTATTTCTAAGATCCAAAAAACCACCAATACTCGTCAGTCCAGCTGGCAGTTCTCGCACTTGGCTATTTTTAAGATCCAAAAAACCACCAATCTTTGTCAACCCGAATGGCAACACTTGCACTTGACTGCCTTCAAGATCCAAATCTCCCTTAATCTCAATATGATCATCAAATATTTTAAATTTATTATCGACATAGCTCTCCGCATTTTCAATTCCAGCCTCTTCGGCCCACTCAATACATTCTTCTCGGGTCCAAACTCGTTCTCTCTCTAATTTTTCCGTCTTCTCCACCTCAATCAAAACCATAATCTCATTCAATTTCTTTGTAAAAGTCTCCATCAAGCCGATGTCATCCCAAATCTGGTCAAAAGTATTCTCCTCCACAATCAAATTCAAATCAGCCAGCAATCTTTCATACTGTTTTTGACGCTCTACGTCCTCGAACTTATAACCGGACGCGGCAGCCACCATTTGTTGGATGTCTTGTTTTTCTATTGGCATAATTATTTAGGTAGTTATAACTCTACCTTTTATATTTCCTTTTTCTTTCATCTTATTCAATTTATCAATTAAACTTTGAGGACAACCTTTGGCCCAAACATCTAATTGAATCACCAAGTTATCAGGGATATCTTTAATTTGGCTATCCTTGAGATACAAATTTCCACCTATCGTTGTCAGTCCAGCTGGCAACTCTTGTACTTGACTCTTTCCAAGATACAAACGACCACCAATACTCGTCAACCCGGCTGGCAACACCTTTATCTGACTATTATAAAGATCCAAATCCCCACCAACTGTAGTTAGTCCAACTGGAAGTTCTCGTGTTTTACCATCTCTAAGAAGCAAATCTCCCTTAATCTCAATATGATCATCAAATATTTTAAATTTATTATCGACATAGCTCTCCGCATTTTCAATTCCAGCCTCTTCGGCCCACTCAATACATTCTTCTCGGGTCCAAACTCGTTCTCTCTCTAATTTTTCCGTCTTCTCCACCTCAATCAAAACCATAATCTCATTCAATTTCTTTGTAAAAGTCTCCATCAAGCCGATGTCATCCCAAATCTGGTCAAAAGTATTCTTTTCTATAATCAAATTTAAACCAGTCAGTAATCTTTCATACTGTTTTTGGCGCTCTACGTCCTCGAATTGATACCCGGACGCAGCAGCCACCATTTGTTGTATGTCTTGTTTTTCTATTGGCATAATTATTTAGGTAGTTATAACTCTACCTTTTATATTTCCTTTTTCTTTCATCTTACTTAATTTATCAATTAAACTTTGCGGACAACCTTTGGCCCAAACATCAAATTGAATCACCAAGTTATCAGGGATATCTGTAATTTGACTTCCTCTAAGCCACAAATTTCCACCTATCGTTGTCAGTCCAGCTGGCAGTTCTCGCACTTGGCTATCCTTGAGATTCACATCACCACCAATACTCGTCAACCCGGCTGGCAACTCTTGTACTTGACTCTTTCCAAGATACAAACGACCACCAATACTCGTCAACCCGGCTGGCAACACCTTTATCTGACTATTATAAAGATCCAAAGTTCCGCCAACTGTAGTTAGTCCAGCTGGCAGTTCTCGCACTTCACTATTGTAAAGATCCAAATCCCCACCAACTGTAGTTAGTCCAACTGGAAGTTCTCGTGTTTTACTATCTATAAGAAGCAAATCTCCCTCAATCTCAATATGATCATCAAATATTTCAAATTTATTATCGACATAGCTCTCCGCATTTTCAATTCCAGCCTCTTCGGCCCACTCAATACACCTTTCTCTGTCCCAAACCGTTTCAATCCTCTCCGCCTCAATCAAATCCATAATCGCCTCCAATAATTGAGTAACCCTTACAATCAACACTGCATTATCCCAAATTGCTGCAATTGTATTATTTTCAACAATCGACATCAACTCAATCGACAATTTATTATGCCTTTCTTGTCGGCTTGCATCTTGGAACTGAAATTTAGACACCGCATCAACCTGTTTTTCTAAATTTAATATTTCAACTGTCATAAATTTAATTTCATCTTAAACATAAAAATCAAATCTCTATCTTTCAATTTTCTCATCGGACACTCGGTGGAATCTCATAATAATCCAAAATAAACTTGGCTATTTTACCGAAAACTGGCGCCGCCGATGACGCTGAATACTGAACATTCTTTACATGATCCAATTTGACCAACATCACAAAAGCCGGATCGTCATATGGTGCATAGCCAATAAAAGAATGAATAGTCTGATCACTATACCCTCCATTTTTCCAATCTGGCTCTTGGGCCGTGCCGGTCTTCCCGGCCACCAAATAACCTGGAACCCGCGCCAAATCAGCATGGCCATTTTCCACTACAGAAACCATCATACTACCGACCTGCTGAGCTGTTCTAGCCGACACCACCTGACTCATGACCTTTGGCTCAGTTACAATCACTTTATCTTCAGTAATAATCCGATCAACAACATACGGTTTCATCAATTTCCCTTCGTTAGCAAGAGCGCCATAAGCTCGAACCATTTGTATAGGTGAGACCGTAATACCCTGACCAAAAGAAGCGGTCGCCATATACAATTCATGTTTTTTATCTAAACTGGAAAAATTTCCCTCAGCTTCAGGTGATAAGTCAATATCAGTAATCCGTCCAAAACCAAACAATTTCATATAATCAGCAAAAACATCAATTCCAATCTGTCGCGAGGCAAAAATAGTACCGGTATTAAGTGATGATTCCAAAACTTGAGTCATTGTTTGCAAACCATGAGCCTTTAAATCAGAATTTCGAATATCATAGCCAGCAATATGCTCAACCCCCTTGTCTACATAAGTCGTAAATGGAGTGATCTTCCCCTTATCAATTGCCGCTGCCATAGTCATTGGCTTGAAAATAGACCCAGGCTCATAAGTGGCCAGCAAGGCCGGATTATTGAAGACCGAAATATCCTCAACTTTATTGTATTCATCTGGATCATAATCAGGGTATGAACACATAGCTAAAATAGCACCGGTTTTAGGATCCATAACGATAATTGATCCACTGTCAGCCGCAAAGTTTTCAATCCCATACAACAACTGTTCACAAACATAATACTGAATCGCTTTGTCAATGGTCAAAACCAAATCTGATCCATCTTTAGCTTCTTTAAACTCCTTACCAGCCATAGCAATCCATCGTCCAGCCACATCTGATTCTGATCGAATAAAACCAGCCTCACCGGCCAAATAATCGTTATAATTACCTTCAACACCGTAATATCCCTTAAGTAAATTGTTCTCACTGGTATGCCCAACAAATCCGAGCAAATTACTACCCATGTTGCCCTCCGGATAATATCGTGCATCTTCAGCCACAAATCGAAGACCGGACAAATTATAGTTTTTTAACTTTTCAATTTTTTCATCGGATACTCGATGTTTTATTGGCTCGTATGGGTCATCTTTTTTTCTCAATCGCTCCAACATTTTTGCTTTGAACAAATCAGTTGCTTCTTCTTCCGCCATCAATTCCAACCGTCTTTTTTCTTTAACCACTTGTTCAGCCGTCAACTCTTCCGACATCGGAACAGTTACTTCTTCCTGATATTTTTTTATTTCATCAGAAAAATCCAAAACTTCCAACAAAGAATTCAACAATTCTTCCGGATCGTCTATTGATGACGGCACTGCATACACAAAAGTCAACTCCCGATTGGTAGCAATCGGATAAAGTTTTTCAACCCCATTGTAATCTTTTTCCTTGACAAAAATCGTGCCGCGCTCTGGGTACAATTGTTGAAAAATCTCATGTTGATCGCTAGCCAATGCATAATAATAGGCCCCATCAAATATTTGCAACCTGATTAAACGCAAAACAATCGCCGTAGAAATAAACAAGAAAAAGACCATCAAAATTTTAATTCGACGATTTGATGGCTCCACTACCACTCGCTTCTTTTGAGCAAATGAATAGCTATATTTTTTAACTTTTCGGGTTTTAGTTTTTTTAACTAAAAAAGACATAAAGCTTCTCCTTCATTCTCTTATATTTTACCATATTTTGAAGAAAATGTTTATGCACAGACACACTATTTGTAGATAACAAAAAAGAGCCTTCATTAGACTCTTATATACTATTTTTAGTACGGATATCTTTGCGATGGATCATGAAACATAAACAAAGCATTACTCCCACAAGCTCTACTGGTAGGAGAATGCGCCCTAGCACCAGAAACACCTGTTTTGACCGCTCTCATAGTAGCACCTGGCGAAGACTTCAAATCATCACGCCTAAAAAGAAAAACCACTAGACGAGGACCATTCTGAAGACTACCCAGCTGACACAAATACTCTTAATCCTCACCTTGCATAATCTTTGTTGCCCATTAACGAATCAAATCCCCAAAAGATAATTTCCGTCACAATTCGCTCATCGATATCTGTTTGCCTCTGCATCATCCAGCTCCTCCCCTTAGGCCACCACCGGACCGTCTCGGTAATAGCTCTTGAATGCACTTTTTACCACATCATAAACCTGATCATTTACTTGACCTTTAATTCGTCTCAACATCTCCGCCTGATACTGATTGTACCCTCGGAATCTATTAGCTACAGCATAAGTTGACCGCACCACCAAAAGTGCCGGGGAAAGCCACAAGGTGACAGGCAAAGAAAGGAAAAAAACATTTTTTGCCGCCGAAGCGCCTCGGATATGAAATGTCAAATATTCTCGAGCATCACAAAAAACATCAACTACTGGACACTTACTTTTATGATGAACAATCACCAGCTCCAAAAAAAAGTCAAATCCATAACGCACGTCATTAACCTTCATTTTCAAATGCAAATTTTCTCCTCGTTCAAACACTTCCAGAACCTGTAAACCATCAAGTAAATATGGGATTCCGGTCCAGAGATTCACACCATCGCTAATGACAGCCTTCACGTATCCCATTACACCCCTCCTCTTCGGCCCTGGTTGTTTCAAATCAGCCTATCACAAAAATATAAATTTGTCAATTAAAAAGAAGCCCTAATCAGAGCCTCTTTTTTATCGCTTCTATTTTCCCCAATCTTATTTATTTCAATTCTATTATAACTTTCTTCTTTATTCTTCGGTACAGGCTAAACTCTACACATTTCAAATTCTAATTACTACTACCACCAGTCATACCTTCAAAAGCGCGCAAAATTTCTAATGGCACAGCAAACACTACGGTATTTGACTGATCTGAACTCAAATCATTTAATGATTGTAGGGTTCGAAGATGCATAGCCCCAGGTGCAGACGACAAGATTTGTGCTGCCTTGGCCATGTTGTCGGCCGAGATTACTTCCCCTTCAGCTTTGATAATCACCGCTCTTTTTTCCCGTTCAGCCTCAGCCTGCTTGGCAATAGTTCTTTCCATATCTTCTGGCAAAGACACATCCTTGAGCTCTACATTGTCAACCTTGATGCCCCATTCATCAGAAGCTTTATCAATAATCGATCGAATTCGTTCTGAGACCTTTTCTCGCTCACTCAACAATTCATCCAATTCAACCTCACCCACAATATTTCTCATGGTGGTTTGAGCCAATTGACTCATCGCATGAAAATAATTTTCCACTTCGAGTACAACTTTTTCAGCCATCGCCACTTTATAATAAATTACCGCATTTACAGTCACCGAAATATTATCCCGCGTAATCGCCTTTTGGTCAGGCACATCAACAGCTTTGACTCGCAGATCAATTTTCTTCATTTGTTGAAATACTGGGAACACAATTCTCCAACCGGCTTTTTTTGTACCAGTATATTTTCCCATCATAAACATCACACCACGCTCGTATTCATTAATTTGTCTCAAACTGATAAAAATCAAAAACACGATAAATCCGACTAAATAAGCCATACGTATTTTATATTAATAATAATACAATAATCACGAATAATTAATTACAACTCCCACGTCCTTGTATTGCTGTGTCAGTCGTAACCTTATATGCGTAAACAGATTCTCCATTCCCACATCCAAACGCCAAAATCTTCCTTCACGCATCTTAGCACCGCCCCCCACCTCTTCATCACTATTGACCCAGAGATTCAAACTCCTCCATTTGTTTTTGCAACTCTTTCAACTCCCGATCTGACAAATTCAAAGTTTCCAATTGTTTCTCCAAATCATCAACTGAAAATTCTGGAACTGTTACATTTGGTATCGCCATCACTTCATTCCAATCAAAAACTTTAGCATTTTCTGGCACTTGGATATCAACCGGTTGACCATAATTTGTAAGTGTTAACGACAAATCAAAGCGTTCCAAATCACTCTGGACATCATCAATATTTGTACCAACATTCACCTTGTATAGATAATAATCCTTGACGCCAATCCAAACATCACCTGAGACATCATTCCATTTATCCAAATTTGCTTTTATTTCCTTGAATTCATCCAAACTGGGCTCTTGTCCGTCAACAATTGTTTTCAATTCAACAAAAAATCGTTTCAATTCCTCTCCATTCAACGCCACTCGATAATGATAGGTCCGCACGCCATTCAAATCTTCCTGACCATAGTCTTCTACCACCTTCAAAAAATCAACTTTTTGAAACAACTTTCGAATTTTTCTCACTTCAGAAGCGGACAAAGAATCTTCTTCCGTTTCAGAGGCATCAGACACCTCTGCCTGGAACTTATACCAAGTATCTTTCAATTGAGAAAAATCTACCAACTCAATTTGTGGTGCATTGTTGACTTTGACAAAAGTAGCTTCATTGGTGGTGAGCAAATCAAGATTTAAATTCAAATCACTACCCTCAGATTGAAAATCAATCCCCAAATTAGCCAAATACTTCACATCGTCATCATTACTGGTATCAGCTTGACCACTAACCGCAATTTTGGTTTCACTTGATTCTGAAGCCCCAAGCTGCAACTCCTGGCTCAACCCTGCCATAGCGCCTTTCAATCCAACCGTGGCATCAAACTGGAATGTATCAACCGTTACCATTTTCTTGATCATTTTCTTGACCACCGATTCAGGTGATTTCGTGCATCCGGTCAAAAATATTGACAATGTTAGTACCAGAAACAGAACCCCTCCCAATTTGAAATACTTTTTCATAGTTTTTATTCACTTTATTATTTTATTTACGAACAAAATTATCACTCATCATCACCTCCATTATTTTTACAACAGTTACACAGTTAAATTTTATAAAATCTATACGACTAGGTTATTTAAATTAATCTATTTTGTATTTTAAAGATAATTTAAAAATTAAATTCTTTTTCCCGCCAATCCTGCTCGAGTTCATTCCAGATAAAAAATCCCATATCGTCAACAAACTCATCTTCTGAGTATTCATAATCAACTTGTACATCACTGCCGATTCGATTAGAAAACTGCGTTTTTTTATTCAACACTTTTGGTCGCTTAGTTCGAACCAGTTTGTGTTTGCCATCTGGCATAAAAAAAACTATACCCTCAAACGTGGCTCCGGGAATATTTTCCACTTGACCGTCATATTCTTCTTCTACCTCGAAGGCCGTCTTTATCCCTTCGAGAATTTGTGTCCATTTTTCATCTAACATATATGTATTATAGCGAATTTCTAACCAATCCGTAAAGTTGACAAATTAAATATAATATGATATTGTATTTGGTCATTACCCTGGAGAAAAAAAATGCCATCACCAATCAAAATCCTCATCCGCAAAGATGCCATCTGGTTCACCGCTTTCTTGGAGAACCAACCTAAAATCCAAGCCAAATCCAGTATTAGTGCCGATGCCTCCGTGGGCCGTCTTATTCGTGAAAATCCCGCAATTTTTGACACGGCAATCGACTTTGATCGTGATCACGCCCAAACTCAAACTCATCTTAAAGGCCCTCTGACCAAAAACGATCCCTTTCGCTAACCGCAAAAGGAGACACCATGACCGCCATCATCATTAAACGCTTTACTTCAAGCAACCAGATCAAGGCTTATTATGAAGGTGATGAACTAAATGCTATCTATACCGAACTCGGTCAGCCTCAAGCAGTTTTTCATCTCATCAAGAAACGCGGAGCAAAACACGGTATTTCAATCAAAAATATTTTGGCACCAAGACAAACCCGAAACAGAAATTGCTTCCGCCCAAGACAGTTAAACCTTAACCAAGGTCTTTTTTATTTTCAACCAATCACAACACGAAACACGTAGCACATAACAAAAAGCAAACCACTTTGTCACCCTGAATTTATTTCAGGGCCTCCTTCTAACTTGCCCCCCCCCAATGGAGATGCTGAACCTGCCTGCCGGCAGGCAGGTTCAGCATGATAAAAAAATAAAAAGAACGTAATTTATACGTCCTTAAACATTCATGAATGCCAAACCAAGCGGCACAGCGAACTTACCTTTCCCAGTTTTCAAAGCCTCCCTCAATTCATCATTCATCTGATAAATTCTGGTGCCAGCTGTATTAAACAAGTCCAACAGTTGCCACTGGACAAAATCCTTACCGTCACGTTTATCAAAAGCTGACTGAAATTCTTCCAAATCATCCACCGATCCTGTAACCAAAAAATTCGAAATTCTCTCCAAACTAAGGGCATGATAAAAATCAATCACCCGGCAAACCTCAACCACGAATCTTTCTTGACTATCCCCTCGAACGATATCGTGATTGTACATCAAATGATCATTATAAAAAACATTAAACAAAGCTGTATTTTTTCGCACATCTAACACCGCAGAGATACACCCATCTTCCCGAAGAAAGCTTGTCTCTTTGAGCAACATGGGGTAAGCCTCTACTGGCCCGGTAATCACCACCGGCTCAATCCCAGCTTTTTCAAACACCTCAAGATATGACGCGTAAATATCTCTCAGCACTCCCAGGATCAAAATTCTAGCCTTGCCAGCCACCACCTCCATCTTTCGCCAAGCACAAAGCAGCATTTCCGGAGCTACTGAGAACAAACTGGGCAATTGATCTTCAATATATTCTTGGAACAAATGATCTTCACACTCCCTATACTCAATCACCTTTACAAAAACCCATTGTGCCGGTAGGGATACTGCAACACGACTCAAATCTACCTTTGAGATTTGCCGGACTTCTCGCAAAAATTCAACCATATAATCGATCGCTGAATCATCCTTCAAACCCAAGATCAAACCATCATCATATTCCGACAAGGGGAAAGTCCTGACTTCCTCAATCTTCACATTGACATCAGTCACATCGTCATTGGACAACGCAACCAAATGAACTCCCAGATTATCAAAAGATAAAACCGGCAGCATTTTCCGTGAAAGTTCACCGACGGCGGCCAAATCATTCAACATAAAATTCAACACTTGAGTCAATCCATTCAAATTAAAAACTCTTACCTCACCCTGAACTTTAACTTGCAATTTCAAATCCTGGATAGTTCTTTTATCCAACAGAGCTTGGCGAACAAAATTTACCACCATCTGGTCCTCGCTTTCGGGCGATTGGTCGTTGTTGTTTATCTTGTCAAAGATCCAAAATTTATTTATATTTAATCTTGTCCAGATCACCGTCAATCACAATCGGTTTCATACCTTTGATTTCTTCAGTATAATTCACGTCAGGACACCCACGAAGCATAAAAATAATCTTGTACTGAGAAAAAGCATAACCCATTTCGATCAAAACATTACCACCAATATAATTGACTTGACCATTTTTGTCATAATTCAAAACCAAAATCGCATCTGCCTGGTCAATCTTGTCAAAATGCAGTCTCATCCGATCTTCTTTCAAATCCAAGAATTCAGCTTCTGACATATTTGCCAGCCAATCTTTTATATCTTCAATATGCTCATTGACTGCCTGGCCAACGGTAAAGGGCGTCTGAACTTCAAACCCCATCTGCCTCAATTGATCAGCCGTTGACAAAATTTCATTTTTAAAAGCCAAACTGGCACAAATCACGATTTTCATAAGACCTCCTCTATTGATTGACAAAATTAATAAATTATGATAATATATTACGTTAACAAACCGGAGGGAACAACATGTCATACCGTAAGCAAATCTTCCATCTGACTTTCAATTTCATCTCTAGCTGGCAGTATGCCGTTGCTTGGCTGTTTGGGGACCTCATCTGGCTCTCCATCGTCAACCGAACTTTTAAACTCAATATTCATCCTCTTGCTTGGGCTTTTGGCTCATTCAGTTTGATTCTGGGCTTCACGTATTTGGTATTTTACAAGAAATTCAAAAAATATCAACCTTTGATCGAAAGCCGACAAACCAAGGCTGAAGGAGACGACCATGGATAAATCAATTCGACTTTGCCTCAACATTATAGTTGCCTTTACTGGCGCTGGAATTATGATTTTTTTCACTGGCTTCCAGCTCTCATAATCTTGGTTCTTGGTGCCAGCATTGGCTTGTTGGCCTATTTTGTATTCAATATTATCATTTTTCTACAACTTATCTGGCTAAGTATGTATATTCTAAGCTCTATCATCATATACATTTCCATGCTCTTTTATGCCCGAAAACACAACCTTTAGAAGCAAACCATCATTAACGAACAACCAACCGAATGCAGGGAAAACATGAGCAACACTCAATTTACCAAAATGATCACAGCTCACGCAGAACAAATCAAAGAACAAGTCTCAAAAATGTCACCAGAACAACTTGCTGATTTCATGGCCCGACTGATTCACACCGGATTTGAAATGTCAGGCGAAGGCAACAATGCTGAATATGGCGGCTTCGGTGAACTTTCCCCCGACAATTTGGGTGAAGTTCTGACAAATGATAGAAAAAACGAAAAAAAAGGGTCATGGATGCCAAGCACGCTTCTCGAATTCCATTTGAAAAAAATTGTCAATTTCAATCCCAGTTTTTGGGCACCAGAACCAAATGAACCTATCGAACACGAATAAACTCAAAATAATGCAAAACCAGACGCTAACAAACGTCTGCTTTTTTATTAAAAATTTTATTTCTTTACATCTCACCTTTTAAATATTTCTGCCGGAGTGACTCGGGAAATTTCTCTATTGCATATCTGAGCATAGTTCTAGGCATTTTTTGATAATATTTTCGTAAAAAAAGTTCTTCTACTTCCCGATCTCGATTACCCACTTCACGGAGCATCCAACCGACCGCCTTGTGAATCAAATCATGATCATCCGCAAGGAGAATTTCCGCAATTTTCAATGTATCTTCAAATTCTTTATTTCTAATAAAAGTATAAGTAGCCAGCATTGAAATTCTCTTCTCCCACAAACTTTTTGACCTGGCCAATTTGTATAAAACAGCCCGATCTCGCTTGAGCAAATAATCTCCCACAATATCGGGTGTGGTCACGTCAATCAAGTCCCAATTATTTATATACTTGGTATTTTTTAAGTATATATCAAAAACCTGTTTTTTCTGCTTGTCATCCCCTTTTTTATATTTATGAACCAAGATTCTTAGCGCTGCCATCCGCACTTCATGCACTTTGTCTTTGAGTAAAGTCAAAACTTCGGTCAAATCAATATCTTGATACTTCTTAGCCACATCCTTGATCTCCTGAGCCGTCAAACCGTAAAATTCATCTCCTTCGCCATACTGTCCTTTGCCAGTTTTAAAAAAATTATCAAAAACCGCGATCTTCTCCGGATTTTTCAAAGCTTTTAATTCATTTTTTACTTTAATTACACTCATGTTAATTGCTAATCTTTGGACACAAATTATCAATCTGTTACTAATAACACAAATCAGACTACTTCCCTTTTATTTGTAACATTTGTATCTCCTATATTGCCTGCCTAATTTTCTTCATTAAATTTAAATAAAATTCTAAATTATTCAATGTAGCCAATCGAATCGCCAGTGGCTCATTCACTGAGAACAAATGTCGCAAATATGCCTTTGAATACTTTTTTAGTACAGGGAAGCGAGAATTGGCATTTATTGGTTCAAATTTTTGCGCAAACTTTTCAGCCTTGATATTTATCTGTCTATAACAACGATTTTGATTAGCCAAAACATCATAATTAGCCTTCTCCGCAGCCGGCTGCCACAGATACAATCGGCCATGTCTGGCTTCTCGAGTTGGAATCACGCAATCAAACATATCTACGCCTCTTTTTACCGCATTTATGATATTTTCCGGCCGGCCAACGCCCATCAGATATCGAGGTTTGTCTTTAGGTAATTCATCGGTAATATAATCCAAAACCTCATACATGTCTTTTTCACTCTCACCAACCGACAAGCCGCCAATTGCATAACCATCAAAACCAATTGCAGTCAATCCTTGAGCACTTTTTTTGCGCAAGTCTTTATCAAGCCCGCCCTGAACAATCCCAAACAACATAGCTTTGTCACCCTGAAGCTCTCGAATGGTTGACTTGCCAAAATAATCCTTACATCTGGCAGCCCACCTGGTCGTCATATCTACCGATTTTTCCAAATATTCACGCTTGGCCGGCAATTCCACACATTCATCCAGAACCATGATAATATCTGAACCCAAATCAAGCTGAATTTGAATTGAATCCTCTGGCCGCATAAATTGTTTACTGCCATCGATATGAGATCGAAACTGAACTCCGTCTTCAGTAATCTTTCTAATCTTTGACAAGGAAAAAACCTGAAATCCACCGCTATCAGTTAAGATTGGCCTATCCCACTGCATAAACTCATGCAGGTCACCCGCCCTCTTTATAATCTTATTCCCCGGTTTTAACATCAAATGATAAGTGTTACTTAGAACAATTTGAGCTTCCAGCTCCTTCAAATCTTCAAACGTTAGTGACTTAACTGATGCTTTGGTCGCAATCGGCATAAAAAAAGGTGTCTCAAGAATTCCTCTACGAGTTTTTACCTGCCCTCGCCGAGCCTTACTCTTTTTAGATTGTTTAAGTAATTTATAGGACATTATTTTTTATTTTCTCTAATAATTTTTTTATACAATTCCACATATTTTTTAGCCATTACCGAGCTATCAAAATTTTCCTCGGCGTATTGCCGACATTCTGCACGGTCAAATTGATCAATATTCTTAGCAGCTTCAACCATAGCATCAAAATCATTAGACAAAAAAGCCGTGCGTGCATTCGGCAACATTTCCGGGAGTGGATTAACCCTAGAACCGATCACTGGAGTTCCACATGCCAATGCCTCCTCCACCACCAACGGACACACCTCCGGTCGTCTTATTGGGAACAACAACGCTTCGGCCTCTCGTAAATAGTCATAAATTTCCTCATGGCTGACATCTCCCATGTGAATAATATTTTCATCATTCAGGTAAGGCTTCAACTTTTCTTGATAATAATCTTTCCGTTCATCGGTTTTTCCCACTCTACCAAATATCAACAATTTCTTTTCTGCTTTCAAAGCAATTCTAATGGCAATATCAGCTCCTTTTTGATCAGCCAAACGCCCGACAAACATTAAATATTTCCCTTTCTTGAAAGAAGGCCTTATCTCAGCTGTGGGCACGCCATTATATATCACAGCTAAAACTTCAGATGTACCCTTTTGTGTCTCTGACAAGGCAACTATATAAATCCCAACCGTACGCAGTTGCTCCAACACAACTTCTAAGAATCGATTATGAAGAGACAAAACACATGGTATAGTTAAATTCTTTCCCACAAAATAAGCATTGCCTTGAGAATGCACATGAACAATGTCAAACTTATCTTGATACTTGAGAACTTCAATTTGACTGGCAACTACCAAATTTCTCATGATTATCGGATTGATGGACTTCAGCTTTGACATATTCCAAATACTTTGTTCCAAAGTCGGGATCAATTTGGCTTGTGTCTTCCAATCAGCTGGGGCAAAAAGCGTTACATCGACATCCAAACTCAAAAGCTCATTCACCAGATTTTGGACCACAATCTCCGGACCACCGGTGTCACCAAATGGCGGAGCCACCATCGCGACTCTAATTTTATTTCTACTCATATTTTCCTTTTCCAGACTGAAACCGTTCCACATGAACAAAAATCAATCAATTATATTAAAAATACAGTTTATTATATATTATTTTTGACTTTTCAAATATCTTTGAATTCGTTTTTTAAATTCAAACACCAACTTTATAGTATCATTCCTAGCTTCATCATACTTTTTACCTAAACCCTGATAATTATTCTCCTGACCAATCATGCGCCATATCTCAAACATTCCGACTCCAAACTTCTTGAAAGATTTGGTTGAAGCACTGAATTGCGCAATATCATGCTTATTAACCATTGGAGCTCTAAAATCTGGGGAGTATATCTCAACCACTGTACCATATATAGTTGGCTTTCCACCTTTTTTCTTGGCATAAAACTCAGAGATTCTAGCTTTCGCATAATTAGATTTTGTTTTAAAAGCTTTCTTCAACCAGTCAGGCAATTCAATCACATACACCTCATAAACATTTTTACGAACAATATATCCGTATTCACGAAAAGCTTTACCAATTGGTTGTCCGTTCCTAATGGTCAAATTGATCAATTCAATTTCTTTACTTGCAAACTTCTCAGGAAAAAAAGTTAAAGCAAATGTTCTAGATACACCCTTCTTATCAATCAAATGAACCATTCTAACCCGCTTATCATGCCGCAAAACCTGAGCTTCAATCGGCCCATATTTGCCTTCTAATACATCAGTATGTAATTTTTCTTTTAATGGAAAATGTTGCATATATTCTAATTTATACAAAAATTCTACCACGAAACACCAAACAAATCAATTTCTCCGTAAAACAAACCAAAACTTGACAATTCTTGCTTGATATAGTATAGTTTTCAGTTCAAACCTACAAACCTGGAGATTACAAATGTCAAAATGGCGTAAATTTCTGTTTATCTTTTTTATCACCATCTTCTTAATATCTGCCTTCTCATGTGTATTCTTATTTATAATGTATTCTGCAAAAAGAAAAGCCTTACGAGTCTGTATAAAATCAAAACAGTCTACTTGTGAATGTCTGTATGCAGCAGAAGATTAATTTCCATGGAATGAAGATCAACTAATTACTTCTTTGAACGACTGCATTATTGATATCCAAACTGATTTTCAATTTATCGGAAATCTTGAATATTACTATCAAATTGCCGACCGGAATGACATTGACTTGGACAGTATGATCACGTCATATGCAACCGGCTTCAATGATCCTAATACCTCCGCTCAACTTCGATTTGCGTATCATCACTATAAAAAAGATTTCGATGTCGCCAAACGCTGGCTTGACATAATCATCACCACGAGACTATCTAGCCAATCCGATCCCAAAGAAATTTGTGACTTCTGGAATAACATCAAAGTGTATGAAGAGACAATCATCTACAGACCTCTAATCACAAAGATCGCCCTTCCTTGCCTCGAATATTTCTTGCAAATCAATGATCTAACAACAGTCAACGATATCCTTGGTCATGACCAGAGCAAACTTTGGCCCGAATACGACAAACTAAAACTAAGAACACAAAGACTCAATATTGACTATCTTCGAGCCAACAATCAGCTCATAACAGCCATTAGATATGCAATCGAAAACAACCTGAAATATCCGGAAATGAAAAAAGACTTTCATAAATTATTTGAAACCGCCGTCCAGACCAACAATGTTGTTTCATCCATGAGCCAGCTTCAAAACTTGTACAACGCCAACCTTAAATGCAGGATGCTAAATCAAGACCAAGCTCGAACGTTAGCCATGCTGATTGCCTACGACCAGTACAAATCCAAAAATGTCAGCCAGGTAAATCGAGTCCTAGCTGCTGACAACATTAGTTTTAAAGAATTCGAAGTCCTACTCAGGATTACTGACTTGGACACCTTCCTGAAACTAAAGCTTTATCGTAGTCTACCGCTGGAAGAGATCGAACCGTGACTATACATAACCATGTATAGTTTTTTTTTATTAACCAACGAAAAAACCACTGCTAATGAGCAATGGCTCTTTCGTAAAATAGAAAGAACAAACGATTTCGTTCATTATCAGTCCGCTTTTAAAGACAAACACTATCTTCAAATACTTACTGACAATATATTCATTCCTAGCATTCACTATTAATTCGTAAATTCGCCTTCACTTATCTCTGAGCAAACGATGTATCATGCCAGCTAACATAATCAATCCGATCCGCTTCAACAAAATTATATTTCGCGACTTTTGCTCGCAAATTTCGCATTGATTGCAACTCGACCACTTCTAATCCAAGACTCTCATTATCTACCTTAAGTTCTGCGATTTTCTTTTCCAGGTCTCTAATTTGATAACCCTTGACCGCCATATTATTGATTTCAAACAAATACAAGAAAGATGAAACCAAAACTACCATCACAATTAATGCACTAATCAATTTTGATTTATTACTTCTTAGTTTTGATGATTTTTTGTTTTCTTGATTCCTTCTAGTACCAGACTTTATAGTTGTTGAATAGCGAATCATGTTTTTAATTTTTATTTTTTTTAACTACAAAAGAATTTTTGTTTACCAAGTCACTAAACGATTAACTGACTTGTCGCAGCTCAAAAGTACGTCTATCCTTGAACTCTTGTTTCTTGCCCTTGTTCCATCTGTGAACCGGACTTAAGTAACCAACAACCCGAGTATAAACTTCACATTTTTGCCTTTGTATTTTTGTTGCTGGCATATGCTTGTTTAATATTTAATGCTTTTTATTTTTGTTATATCAAATCAAATTGTCTATTTTTTGTAATTGTTTGTAACATTTTGCAATTTCATAACGTCTAATTTTTCAACCACTCGCAACTTCGCAGATCTGGATCGACGATTGTCTTGCAACTCTTTGTCAGATGGTGTGATTGGCTTTCTGTTGACCAACTTTACCCGAGCTTTATGAAGACATACACATTGTGGCAATTCCTTGGGACAAATACAGCTCGTGCTTTCCATCTTAAAATATTCTTTTACAATTCGATCTTCCAAAGAATGAAAAGTAATAATGGCCAACCGCCCACCTGGATTAAGTAACTCAATCGCATCGGTGATCACGGATTGAATATTGTCAAACTCTTGATTAACCGCAATTCGCAAAGCCTGAAATACTTTTGTTGCTGGATTTGTTCGAGTCCAAGGATTCATACCCTTCACTTCTTTAATCAAATCTACCAACTGTACCGTTCTATCAATTGTCTCTTCTTTACGCTTGGTTACAATCGCCTTTGCAATTGCTCCAGCTTGCCCCTCTTCTCCATATTCCCGAAATAGTGTTTCTAGCGATGTTTGTGAATATGAATTCACAATTTCCGCTGCGGTCAACTCATTATCAACCGAATACCTCATGTCTAACGGCTCATCCTGTTGAAAAGTAAATCCTCGCCCTGATGCTTTGAGCTGATCCAGTGATAAGCCCAAATCAAGGAGAATGCCGTCAAATGAACTAAATCCATTTTCATAAACGTGTTTTTTTATTCTAATATAACTGTCGTTAATTAAAACAACATTATTATCATATTTTTTCAATCGTACTTGAACTCTTTCAACCGCATCTTTATCCCAATCCAAGCCGAGCAAACGACCATTAGGCAAAATGCGCTTTAAGATTTCTTCTGCATGTCCGCCCCCTCCGAGTGTACCGTCAATAAAATCCTGATTTGCATCAGGATTTAAGCTTTCAAGTACTTCATTTAATAATACTGAATCATGTACTGTCATAAACTTAAACTCCCAACTCGCCGAGTTTTTCGGCGATGTTATTTGCGTCTTTTTGTGTAGTCTCATTATAATGTTCCCAAGCTTTTTCATCCCAAAGCTCAAGACGATTATATAATCCGGCTACAACGACCTTTTTCTTTAATGAACCAAACTTTCTTAGATAATCAGGCAAAGTTACCCTTCCCTGCTTGTCCAAAACCACATCCATAGCTCCAGCGAGCATTAGACGTGAAAACGCACGCGTATTGGCTTGACTGATTGGCAATTGAACCAATTTTTCAGCCAACTTATTCCATTCATCTTTACTATACAAAAATAAACAGTTGTCTAAACCGCGTGTGACAACTGCCCCTTTTACCAATTTGGCCCGGAATTTAACCGGAATAGCCAATCGGCCTTTTTCATCTATTGAATGTTTGTATTCTCCGATGAACATAGCTAAGTAAATTTATTAAACATTACTCGCTGTAATAAAAGCGGGGCAATCACCTAACGCCAGGTTAGATCATTCCCCACAATTCCCCACAGAAATCCTTACATCCCCATTATATACCGCAAACAATACACCGTCAACCATTTTATCCCCAAGAATTTTAATGTAAATTAGGACAAATAACTCTTGAGATAAACATATCAATTTGCTATATTATTTAATCCATCACCCACCACTCAATAAGAGTAGCAAATGCTGCAATCAAACATCGGCCATCCATTTGAAACAGAATTAGCTCTTCAACAAACAATGCTGCGATTAATGGTCATTGGTTTCTTTGCCGACCGCCTCCCAGTTCAGGTGAATAGTTTTATGAACCTCGACAAAGAAGGTGTAACCATTGAATCCAAAACTCTTCGCCTTGGTTGCCTCACAACACCACGCTTTGAAATCCGCCTAACTATCATTGAACCAACCGACGCCAAACCAAACGGGTCCTATGTTTACAGACTAACTGTAAACGAAAATCTCAATAAAGAAGAACAAAATATCATTTACAAAGAATTTCTCCCCATGTTTTGCCAGGTATAAAAAAAATAAAAAACAGACCCTAACAAAGGTCTTTTTCTTTTTTTTAAAACTCAATTAACCGGCCAACACAAAATCTTCACCAATTACTTTCGACAAACAATTATAAATAAAATTGTCATCTCGATACCCTTGTTTTTCATGAAAAATCTCCAAACTTGTTCCCTTATGCTCAACAGTCCAACCAAAACCAAGCTGATCACCAAATTTGTGACACAACTCAAAGGGCACCTCACTAATACCATCTAAACTAAAAACATACTGACCTTCATGACCAGCAATATCAAAATCTATGTATATTTTAATTTGTTCAGTCATTTTTATTATAATTTGTAATTCATAATAAGTAATTAATGCCTAACACGTAATTTGTAATTCATCATCAGCTGCTAAGTTTTTGTTGTTAAAGTTATCCAATATTCGGCTCTCGTCCATACTCCGGTTCCACCCACTTTACCTTACTTGTGTCAGCCTGAGCTTGTCGAAGGCCAACCTTCCAAACCTTCTTTAATCTTTGTTCATATGACAAATATAGCCACCAGGTATTCAATCTAACGCCTACAACTTCAATTCCAAGCGAATAAGCTAAAGCATTAGCCGTCGCCACCCCAATTCGAAGGGCTGAAAAATCACCTGGGCCAATAACAACAATTATCCGCCCTAGATCACTTAATTCATTCTTATCCTTTTTGATTATTTTTTCAATCTCATCCAACAACCGCTCTGACTGCTGATACCTTTCTTCCAGTATTTCAAAACTTTGAAGCTTCCGGCCTCCAAGACCTACCGCAAAATACTTATTATTTTCAGTTGCAATCACCAAATTCATAAACAAATTTTTAGCTTAAATTTTTTGTAATTTATTAATTATTTATATTTATTCTATGGTTGAACAATGACTGGAATTCCCATTGGAGCCCAATCATATATCCATTTTGAATTCTTCAAATCCACATTAACACAACCATGACTCATTCGATGTCCAAAGTTATTATGCCAATATGCCCCATGAATAGTAAAAACACCGCTGAAAGATAAAACATCAGGTACATTGGGTAAATCATAATTATTTGGGTTATTGGGTCCATAAACCCAACTCATCCGCACCAAGGGTCTCTTCTTAAAAATTTTAAACGTTCCAACCGGAGTATCAAACCCCCACTTGCCGGAAGAAATTAAAAATGTTTTATCCAATCGTCCACGGACATACGCATACAATCTTTGTTCAGACAAATCAACCTTAATAACCTTAAAATTGCTAGACAAATCGCCATCAACCTGTAATGTTTGCGGCATTACCACCACCTCATTCTTACCCTTCAAATTACCAAAAGATACATTAACACCCCCCTTGAAACCTTCATCATAAACAAAAAAGGTGGGATTAATCTTGGGCTGACCAGCTAGATCAAAAAAACGTACATGCGGACCACCACTGAATCCAGCTGCAGTTGTAATATATGGAATATTATTAAAATATGAGACAGACACATCAACTCCACCCCGAAAGCCAGAACCATAAGCATCAAACTCTAAAAGCTTATCTCCAGACATATTATACACCCATACCGCCGACTTCATACCGACCCCAGAGCCCATAATCACATCATCCTTACCATCTTGATTGATATCTAACGCCGCAATCTTCATTGGTTCAAAGGCATTATCAAGCTCGACCGTAAAATCACCGAGCACCTTATTACCAAACCGATCAAAAAAACTGACAATATTTTTTCCTTCATCAAACAAACTGACTATAATTTCTTTTGTCCCATCGCCATTTACGTCCCCGACCGCCAACTCCATACCATTTCTATATGAAGCATCATAGGCAAAAAACCCTGGGGTAAATTTAGATTGCCCATAACCATCAAAAATGCGCACTTGTGGACCGCCACCTTCTCCGGGTACAGTGATAATCTCTTCTTTACCGTCGCCATCAAAATCAAACGAAGCAACATTGACCCGCCCCTCATATCCGACAGAATATGGTTGCCAGGAATTAATCTCACTACCATCACCTCTCAACAATCGAATCAATGGCTTTTCTTGATAACCAACTCCGAGCAAAACCTCATCAACCCCATCACCACCAACATCTATCAAGTCAAAATCCAAATAACCGGAAAAATCACCATTAAATAGTGAAGTACTATTTATTAACTGCAAATTATTGGAATAAACTTTCAATTCGTCAAAAGCCACTCCATCGTTAGCGACAACAGGGAAGCTATAAAAACAACCAGCTACAACTATAAAAAAAACTACGACAAGATATTTGTTCATAAAAATGAATGATTATTTCTTTGTACTATAATTATACTACAAATTGTCAATTTCTGACAATTGATCCACAATAATCATGTCGAGATCTCTTTGCTCTAAAATATCAAGCAAAAAACGATCAGCAATATCATGTCGAAGCCTATATTCTTTTAAATCCATAATTGTAAATTTTATCTTTTTCCCTATCTCAGTTTCAAATTTATTGATCGCCCGAATCATATCTTTCTTGGAAAAAGACCCAATCACCACCAAATCTGTTGGAGCTTTTTTATTATCAACAAAAACACCACTCAAAGCCAAATAATTAACTTGCCCTACTCCTTTGATTTTTTCAGCAAATCGTTTTTCAATCATCATCTTATTCTTATTAAATAACGCATCCAATTCATCCTTAAATAAATTCCGTTTATTTAACCGATAATACTTTTTTGCATTAACACCTCTGGTGGCTCCAACCAAACCGGGATTTGCACTTGAATCATTTTCCTGTTCAGATATATCTATTTCAATCAATCCAATATCAATCAGATTATTTAGTTCTCTTCTAATAGAGTTAATTAAAGAATCTGTTAATCTAGTCAATTCTCGAACAAAAAACTTCCGCTCAGGATGACTGAGGAACAGTTTGATCATTTTTACTCTTGTTTTTGAACCAAATAATTGATCAAGCATAAAATCAAAAGAATATTTACATTGAACGTTAGTTATAGTATAATACAGAAGAAATTGAATCGTCAACCAGCCACCTTTGATTTTATCATAATATGCCAGAAAATAACTTATTGTCAATCAAGGATCTAACCATAAAAAACCCCAAAAAAAAGTCAGATTACTTCTGTCAAAATTTTAAGATTTTCCCGGAAAACAAAGAAAAGCATGGTGGATTTCTTTTTGGAATCATAGAACTTCGAGCTACCAATATTGCCCAATCGGAAAAAATATACACCACCATATTAAATACACTCAAAGAAAGCTACTACCAACAAATTCTAAACTCGCCAGACCCAACAAAATGCAACCTTGAAACCATCTTTGAATTTGCTCTCAATAAAACCAATCAAAAAATTATTGAGCTGATCCAAATTGGACAGATCAACCTTATTATTGAGAACCTAAATTATTTCATCGGAATCATCAAACCAAACGACGACAACACCAACAGTCAACTATATTTCACCTGCAAAGGCCAAATCCACGTTTACGTCATACACAAAACCAAAAAGAATGATTTCAAATTAATATCAATCATTGACAAAGACACTCAGAACAATCCGACAAACAGCAATGATAAAATAAAAATATTTTCCGTCATTACCTCTGGACAGCTATTTCTCCACGACACCATCATTATCATGACTGAAATATTTCATAACCTTATATCGCCGGCAAAAATTCTTTATATTCTCAGCAACAATAGCATCAACGAAGCTATTGACTACTTCAAAGTTCAGATAAGACAGTTAAAAAATAAAAACTATCAAGATCACTGCACCTTATTCCTCAAGCATGAACCAGCCATCAATCATAGTCAAAAATCTGATTCTGAAAAATCTATTGCCAACCTGATCAATACAACTGAAACAACGGAAAAACTACTGACCCCCAGCTTTGCGATCAACATCACCAAACACTTTAAAAAAGCGCTAACGCTCATCTCAAAAGTATTCTCAATCGATCCAACCAAGCCTCAACATGGACCCAAATATTCTTTTTCTCAAATTATCACCCGTATCAGATTTAGTCTTGAACAATTATTTCATCGACCTGAAACAAAAAGCTCAACGCCAACAGAAAAGGTTTCCAACCATATATCATTTTCACCAAAAAGAATATTCCAATCATTGGCTTCAAAAAAGACCACAACAATCATCATCACTTCAATCATTGTCTTTAGCCTGTTATTGACTGGTGGCATCATGTGGTCAAAAAATCAAACCAAAAAAAATGAATCGAACGTTGCCTACGAAAATCAAATAAACTCCGTCAAAGATTTAATCGCCGACGCTGAATCCAGCTATATATACAAAGACCAAAATAAAAGTCTGGAATACTTAAAAAATGCCATTACCGAGCTATCGTACTTACCACAAGCAACCGAAAATCAACAAATCAACCACCAAGAACTTCAATCACAAATTAAAGACCTCAAGCACAAGCTTTTTAATATTGAAAAAATTTCCCTAGAACAAATCGTCACCTTAGAAATAAATGGCCAACAAATAAACGCCAATCAAATTTTAATTATTAATAACAAGATATACGCACTAGGCAATAGCAAAACCATCGCTGTTATTGATCCCACCAACAAAAGCCTAGAGTCAATCATCAATTATGACACTGACATCACGATGGGTACCAGTGACGAGAATGGCAATATTCGCCTAGTCAGCAAAGACAACTCACTATTATCCCTTCAAAACAGTAACTTCACCAAAATAAAAACTCTTGACAGCCAACCAAATAATATCCAGATCTACAATGGTCGACTTTACACCCTACTAGACGGACAAATCACCAAATCAAACGACAATGGTGCCGGCTCAGAATCCAATTGGCTAACTACCACCGAAGACTTAAGCCAAGCCAGTGACTTGACCATTGATGGCAGCATTTATGTCTTGACCAAAGACGGCAAACTACTCAAATACTATGCCGGTGACGCCGAAGCAATAAATTCTCCAATCTTCGACCCTGAAACCAACAATGCCGAAGAAATTTTCACGACTCCTGAATTAAACAATCTATACATTTCTGATCCAGCCAACAAACGAATAATTGTCGTCGACAAACAAGGCTCTACCGTCAAACAACTACAATTTGACAACCTCAATCAAATCCAAGCAATCACCATTTCAACAGATGGCCAAATCGGCTACGTCATCGCTGATCACAATTTATATAAATTCAGTCTATAAAGACGACCCCTATTTCCATTAAAGGTCAAAAAAATAGAGTTGTTTTTACAACTCTTTTATATTACCTCAAACGACACCAACCGAACCATATTGAGACCATACTTAGACAAATGTTCCAACAAATAAGTTTTCAACTTATTTTCCATTGATTTGAATTGTTTTTCATCATACGGGTTATACAATTCACTCAAAAATGCTGATGCAAATTGTTCATTGAATTCACTCAGCTGATAACGAACAACCTTGTCAATTTCTACGCCATTTTCTTCGATCGTAGGAATACCCATTCTTCCATCACCCGGACCCAATCCAATCGTGCCAAAAAAACGACTCAGACTTACTACCTCAATTTCAATTTTCAATTTAAGCAGATTATGTTTTGCATTCATTGACTTGCTTTCAAACCCCACAGCTTGAACAAATGCCAAATTTGCACATTCAGACAAACACCAACATACGTGCTTACAATAACCATCTACATTATCACCATCAAAAAGCACCACATGTTGTGAGGATAAATTGTGAGAATCATCATCACCCAGAGTATCAGCATATTCAACAAACCACGGACTTATCAACAGCAAACACAAAACCACCATAAAAGTTACACCGGTAACCTCAATCAAAGTATCATTGCCCTTCGCCATACCACAAATACCAAACACAACCAACAAAGTAATCAATACCATCAATGTAATTAAAACTATATGCATAACGTCCTCCTTTTGTGATGAACGCTACACCTTAACACAAATATTCACGATTGTCAATATCAAAAAAACTCTCCCGAAGGAGAGTTTTTATATATTTGAAATTAAATTATTTCAAATTTACCTGCCCACCAGCTTCAATAATCTGATTCTTGATATCTTCAGCTTCTTCTTTCTTAACCGCTTGCTTAATCACTGTAGGCGCTCCATCAACCATGTCTTTGGCTTCTTTCAAACCTAGACCGGTAACCGCTTTTACTACCTTGATCACAGCAATTTTGGTTTCACCAGCAGCCACTAGCTCAATATCAAATTCTGATTTTTCTTCAACTTCAGCGGCAGCGGCAGCTGGACCGGCAGCCATAGCCATCATTGGAGCAGCAGCACTAACACCAAACTTGTCTTCTAGAATTTTGACCAATTCAGCCAAATCCAATACAGACATCTTTTCAATTTCTTCTACCAAAGACTTGAATTTCGCTGGAACCTCAACCTCTTTTTTTTCTTCAGCTACAGTTGTTTCTTCAACTGGCTTTTGTTCATCTGTCATAATATTTTTCTGCTGTTTACTGATAAGTTAGCAATTATTATAATTCACTAATTTACCAATTAACTAATTTTATTGTTTATTATCTTTAATTGCATTAAGAACAGTTACCAATCCACGCAAATTACCAGCCATTACATTTACAAAGCCACTAATAGGCGCGTTGAGTGAACCAACAATCTTGGCATATAGCTCTGGTTTACTTGGCAATGCTGCCAGCATCTTCACTTTTTCAACACCAATAACTTTTGATTCAAAAATACCTCCTCTAAAAATAATCTCGTTATGATCCTTTGAAAAATCATTCAAGATCTTGGCTGGAGCCACTTCATCTTCTCGGCCAAAAGCGACAGCCAAACTTCCCTCATAATCAAGTTCCGAATCATCAAATTTCAGCTCGTTAAGCACTTTTTTTAGCAACGTCTTTTTGACGGCTAAAAATTCGACTTGTTCGTCTTTACATTTATTTCGAAGTTCCTCAGTACTAGGAACATTCAAGCCTGTGTAGCTAACCATCACAACGCTTTTGGCTTCACCGAGCTTATCCGTCAACAAAGAGATCAAATCCTCTTTTTGTTGTTTGGTTTTAGGCATATTTCAATTTATTAGTAATTAGTAAAAAGTAATTTACCACCTAACTTTTGTAAAATTATAGATTATTACTCACAATCATTATTTGAGTTTTGGCAGTATTGGGAATGTTTTATGATTCGTGATTAAAAAAATCCCCGGTTTCCCGCAGACTCAAACTTATAAAAGCTAACAGCTCCAAGCTAAAAGCTAATAATGTCCCTATGCAAGAAATTTAAGTCTTTCGACTCTTGCAGTCTACGGAATTTAATTGTACTTATATACTATCAAAAGCAAGCGTTTTAGTCAAGTACTCAGTCCCAATACTTCAAAAATAATAAAAAACACCCATTTCTAGGCAAATATCAAGAGAGGAAAACTTCCAGTTTTTCGGCTTGAATTTGCCAATCAAATTTAGTTTTGACTCGTTCCTCAGCCAACTCTCCCATATGTCGCAATTGTTCTTTATTATCCAGCAGCGCATACATTTTCTGCTGAATATCACTAATATTATGGGGATCAACCAAAACACCACTCACACCATCTTCTACCGCCTCAGGTACACCACCACTGTTTCCTGCCAAGACAGGAATCTTGAACAAGTTCGCTTCCAAGTAGACAATACCAAAACCCTCAACGTCACCATCAGCTAATTCGCGAGATGGCATCACAAATAAATCAGCCAACTGGTACAAATATGGCAATTCTTCGTTAGAAATATCTGTTAAAATCGTTACATATTTATGCAAATTATGATGATGAATAATTGATTCCAGACGATTCTTGTCTGAACCTCGCCCAACGATCAAGTAATGAACAAATGGCAAACGCTTTTTAACCTCAACCATAGCTCGAATTGCTTGATCAAATCCCTTGCGTTCCACCAACCGTCCAACTGATAACAAAACTTGTTTATTTTTTATATTATATCGCTCTTTAATATCTTCCAACATGGTTTGATTATAATTTTCAATTGGAATAATAGAAGCTCCAGGATAAACAACCTCAATATCCAAGTTTGATCTACCCGAGACCTCAAGCAATTTATTCTTGGTAAAATTACTATTAACAATTATTTTCTCAGCCGAATTGACCAACATTTTGAACAATTTTCGTTTTTTGGAAGTTTTTTGAGCCATTGCTATATCCAAACCATGGAAAGACAAAATGTAAGGAGTGTTCAAAAATTTTTTCAACAGCCAAGCAACGGTACCACCTGGCAAAACCTGGCCAACAATTAATTGATCGGGCTTCTCCATTCGACAAACTTTGAATGATTGCCACAAAAAAGGCAGCCACTTGGGCCATACCCATCGATCATGAGAAATCAGCCGTTTTCGATAAATCAAGTACTTTTGTTCAATATCAAAATCCAAAGAGTTGTCATACTCCGGAGCCAATACCACCAACCGTTCCTCTGGCAAATGCTTAAGCAAATTAGCCCAATAATTGGCTACTCCGCCATTCTGAGGTGGGAAATCCAAAGTTATTAATAGTGTTTTCTTCATACTCTCATAATAACACTGAGCATAGCGCCGTCAAGATTTGTGTTGCTTTGACGATATGAATAAAAATTGTGTTCACAACGAGTACAATGCTTTTGCCCTCCAACATTACTCACTTCAATTCCAGCTCCGATTAATTGTTTTTTTATAATTTTAGTCAAATCTACTCGAATAAGACTGCTATTCATCTGAACACAGTCAGGATATGCTTCAAATTGATTTAAAATATCCTCCCTGATCTCAAAACAACAACTACCGATATGTGGCCCTATTTCCACCAAAATTTTTGCCTTGTCACTCCCGAGCTCATTCATGTGTTCAACCATTTTCTCTGAAATATTACTAACCACACCACGCCAACCAGCGTGAGCTGCTCCTACAATGCCAACCCTAGGGTCATAGAACATTATTGGCACACAATCAGCTGACTCTACCACTAAAGCCACCCCAGTCTCCTTGGTTACCAAACCATCATAACCCCTTAACCAATCTTTTTCCCAGGCACCAGCCCCCATATCTCCCGATCCGACCACAACCACATGATTGCCATGTATTTGATCTACTGCGACCATCTGCTCCAAATTGATATTAAGAGAAGAAAAAAAATATTGCCTATTTTTGACAACATCACCACCAGTCCACTTGAAAGACAAATTTCCGTCTCTTTTTTCAGAAATAGCCGCCTGAAGACCTGGCCACGCCTTAAAATATCTAATCATAATTATCGCTTAATAATTGCCTTACGAATATAAATCACATCATCCTTAGTAAACCCCTTTAACAAATACAACATCACAATATACACAATGGCCGCCGGAATAATCGCGGCAAAAACTGATATATAATTTTTTAACACAAAAACAATCACCGCCATAACCACAGCACTCACAATCGTTCGAAGAAACACTAATATTAATTTCTTTTTACTATATGGAATAATCTTCTTTGCAACAAATAAACTCATCAAAAACAACAAACCATGTGAGAATAAAAATATATACGCGGCTCCAATATACTGATATTTTGGAATAAAAATCAAATTCAAGACAACATTCAACAACAAAACAATTCCAACCAACTTGGTATTCATAACTTGCTTATCGCACCCATTAAGTAAAGCGCCCAAAGGAAAGTTCAAAAACACAAAAACCAACCCAAAAGACATAATTTGTAATGTCAATATAGACGGAGCAAATTCAACGCCAAATAACGTCACAATTGCTTCCGGTGCAATGCTAAACAAGCCAAAAGCTATCGGCACCACCACGATAGTTAACAACAGCATTGATTTGTCAAAAATATTAGTCAGTTGTTTGCGATCTGAGTGATAATAATGACTAAAAGCCGGAAATATAGCGGCCGCAAAAGCCGACGGAATAAATTGCATCGCAAATGGTATCTTCATCGCCGCCTGATACCATCCAACCGCTTTATCGCCTTCAGATCCAAGTAAATATGACAACAAGACAGAATCTGCATTCCCATAAATTCGACTAAAAATAGCAATCATAGCAAATGGCCAAGCAATCAAAAACAACGGCTTCAATAACTTGTTATTCAATTGAATTTTCGGCCACATCCCAAGTCGCAATCGAATCATGATTAATGAAAATATCAAGCTAAACGAACTACCTACAATAAACGGAGCCATCAAATAAGGCAATGGCAGCGCCAAATACAATACGGTAAACCCAACCAATACAATCAGTGACTGATTGATCATAATACTCAAAGATTCCAATTTCAGATTTTGTCTTCCTCGGAAAATTCCCCACATGGACAATGTAAACGAATCAATCACCATCACAATGGCGGACAAATAAACCAAATTTTTAGTCAAAGGCGGATACCCCATCAAATTGATACCCAAGACAACAACCAAAAAAGTTATCACACCCAGAATCAATTTGACACCAATAATCGCAGAAATATAATCCTTGGCCTTATCTGTATATTTTGCAACTTCACGAATCAAAGCCTGAGTTAACCCCAAATCAATAAACACCGCAAACATGGTGGTAAATGATAAAGCAAACGTATACTTACCAAGGTCCTCAACGCCCAGAAACCGCGCCACAACAACAAAATATACAAAAGACAATATCTTTTGCATAACATAAGAAAACGTTAGGTACGTCGTATTTTGAGCGACAGTTTTTTGCTCCATAATATTTAGATTATACGTGATATTCAAAATTTTGACAATTATCAATTCAATAAACAAAAAACTCACCAATCGGTGAGCTTTTATATATAAATTGTAATATTCGTATATTCACAGCGAATTCACAATCAGTGATCTTAACGTTTCTTCCATTGTGGTGCACGACGAGCACCTTTCAAACCAGGTTTCTTACGCTCTTTCTTGCGAGCGTCTCGTGTAATAAAGCCCGCTTTCTTCAATGGCTTTCTGAAATTTGGGTTCAACTGAACCAAAGCCAAAGAAACACCATGACGAATCGCTTCTGATTGACTAACAAAACCACCACCAAGTACTTTTACTGTTACATTTAACTTATCTCCTTGACCAATCAAAGTCAATGGAGCTTTTACCGTCTCCTGACGAGCTGATGTTGGAAAATAATCTTTCAAATCTTTCTCATTAATCACAATACCGCCCTCGCCTTTTTTGTAGACTCGAACTTGTGCAATTGAGGTCTTTCGCTTTCCAACTGCGTATAAATACTCTGATTTTTTCTTTAGATCAGCTTCATTTAGTACTTCTTTTTCTTCCACCTTAGCTGAAGCTTTGGCAGACTTTTCGGTTGTAGTTTTTTGTACCATACTATAAGTAAACTATTATTTTAAAAATTTCAATCTTTTAATCATCCCTGATCGAAGTCTAGTTTTTGGTAACATTTTCACTACCGCAGTTCGCAAAACTTCTTCTGGCTTTGAAACCATCAAATCACTGGCTTTTTTTTCTCTCAATCCACCAGGATAACCAGTATGGCGATAATAAACTTTTTGTTCCAATTTCTTTCCGGTAAGTTTAATTTTAGCCACATTTTTTATATTCACAAAATCACCATCATCAATATGAGGTTGGAATGAAACCTTGTTCTTGCCACGCAAAATAGTAGCAATCTTAGACGCTAAACGACCAAGGACTTTATCAGTTGCATCAATTGTATGAGTTTGTCGTGCCATATTCTAATATATTATACTAATTCTAAAATCACTTCTTCTGCATTATCACCCTTTCGAGTACCCAGTTGAATAATTCTGGTATAGCCACCTTTTCTTTCTTTATATTTTGGTCCGATTTCTTCCAAAAGCTTACTAACTGCTTTATCTTGATAAAAATACTGTTCCAATCGTCTCTTTGTAATCAAATTCTTTTCTTTACTTATAGTGATATACTTTTCGATAATTGGTTTAACTGCCTTAGCTTTTGAAATGGTTGTCTTCATGCTACCGCCAGCCAATACAAAATTAGTCGCCAAGCTTCTAAGTAAAGCCTTACGAGGATCTCGCTTCCTACCTAATTTTTTCCCTTGTTTTTTATGTCGCATACTTCAATTATTTTTCGTCTTCGATTACTTCTTCTTCAATCACTTCTTCTTTTTCTTCTTCTTTATCTTTTGAAACCTCTTTTTTTTCACCTTGCAACAATGAGAAGTGATCAATTAATATTTTAGTTGCTTGGGATACTGCTTCCTGCGGAGTAATAGTACCATCAGTTTCAATCGTCATAGCCAATTGATCATAATCAGTAATATCACCAACTCGAATATTTTCAACTTTATAACCAACGCTTCGAACTGGAGAAAATACTGCATCAACCATCATAGTACCAATCTCCAAATCTTCTTTGTCTCTTTCTTCTACCGGAATATATCCTCGGCCCTTTTCAACTGTAATCTCCATTTCAACCTCAGCCTTTTTATCAGTCAAAGTTAAAATCTCTAAATCAGTATTGATAATATCAACATCACTATTTTTTTCAATATCACCAGCAGTTACAGTTTTTATTCCCTTAGCTTTCAATTTTAGCTTAACCGGTTCATCACTATGGACCTTGATAGCTAAATTTTTCAAATTTAGAATAATATTTAAGGCATCTTCTTTTACATTATCAATTGCTGAAAATTCTTGATCAACACCCTTTATTTTTACAGCAGTAACAGCTGCACCCGGTAATGAAGACAACAACACTCTTCGCAAAGTATTGGCCATTGTGGTTCCATAACCAAAGTATAATGGCTCAACATTTAAAATTGCTTCGTGCGGCTTCTCACCTTTTTTATATTCGATTTTTGATGGGAGGAGAAATAACTCCATACACATTTTGACAAACTGCCCTGGCTATTCAACCCCCCTAATGGATACAAATATACCAAAGTATACAGCTCGCTGGTTTTATTTATTAACGAGAATAAAACTCAATAATAGATTTCATATCAAAGTCCAAAGCCACCTTACTTGCGTTTGGTAAACCCAAAACCTTGGCACTCATATCTTTTTCATCATAAAACAACCACTCGGCGACATCTTTACCTTTCAATCTCTCAGCCAAATCTAGAAATACCTTACGATTTTTAATACTAGCATCTCTAATTGTAATTATATCATTAACTCGTAGTTGATAGGAAGGGATAGAAACTTTACTGCCATTGACCACAAAATGTCCATGATTCACCAACTGTCTGGCATGCTTAATAGAATGTCCCCATCCAAGACGACGAATCACATTATCAAGCCGCAATTCCAATGTCTGGTAGAAATTTTGACCAGTTTCTCCCTCATGGGATACCGCTTTATCAAAATAAGCTCTAAATTGTTTTTCTCTCAAATTATATAAATTTCTTGCAGATTGCTTTTCCATCAATTGACGTCCATAATCGGTCACTCTGGCTGTTGCTCTTTTTTGACCGTGAACACCCGGTGCATATTTTCGTTTAACCAAAGCACAATTTGCGGTATTACAACGCTCACCTTTCAAAAAAAGCTTACGACCACAACGGCGGCAATTACTACATTTTGATGTTTTTGTTGTTGATTCTGACATATCTATTAAACTCTTCGGGGCTTACGTCGACGACATCCGTTGTGTGGGATAGGCGTAACGTCCTTAATTGATAAAATATTGATTCCATTGGCATTTATAGAACGAATAGCACTCTCACGTCCCATACCAACGCCTTTTACAAACACATTAACTTCTTTCAATCCATACTGAACAACTTTTTCAGATGCTTTTTTTACAATCACAGAAGCAGCATATGGAGTCGCCTTTCGAGGACCACTAAAACCATTTTCTCCTGCACTTGATGTTGCCAATACATTACCATTTTGGTCTGTAAAAGAGATCAAAGTGTTATTATAAGTTGCTTTAATATAAGCTCGTCCAAGAGAAACTTGTCTTAGAACCTTTTTCTTGCCTTTAGCTGTTTTGATTTTTTTTGCAGCTACTGGCTTTTTAGTTGCCTTACCCTTAACAGTTGTATCAATAGATTCCACCGCTGTTGCATCGATAGATTCAGTGCTGACTAGCTTGTCTTCAGTTGTCTTTTTTTCTTCTGCCATATTTAATATAAGTTGAATATTGGATTACCTAATTTTTGTAAAAATTTATAACCTTTTATAATTTTGAAAAACCTATGTCTTTTGAGCTGAATCTTTTCTTCCACTTCCAGCAGTACGACGTGTATTACCACGAACAGATCGTGAGTTTGTCTTGGTTCTTTGACCACGTGACGGCAAACCCTTTGCGTGACGACTACCTCGATAACTTTTGATTTCCTTTAATCTTTTGATATTATTCAAAACTTCACGTCGAAGTTCTCCTTCGATTTTATAGGTACTTTCAATCACTTGTCTAATTCGGTTACCTTCTTCCTCAGTCAAATCTTTAACTCTGGTACTTTCATCAATCTTAGCTTGAGCCAATACATTTTGGCTGTGTGCCAAACCAATACCATAGATATAAGTCAATGAAATTACAACTCTTTTATCATTTGGAAGTGTAACACCGGCAATACGTAACATATTTTATAATTATAGTTTAAATAATTCGGAAATTCGGTTATTTGTAATTCGTATTACAAATTAACCCTGACGTTGCTTATGCTTAGGATTTTTACAGATGACCGTTACTCGGCCTTTGCGTTTGACAATTTTACAGTCTTTACACATTTTTTTTACTGATGCTCGAACCTTCATATTTCAAATATTTTTTAGACATAAAAATTACAAGCGACTTCGATCGCTATTTGCGACATTAGCGCTCAAAATTAATACCGGTACACGATCCGCCCCTTGGTCAAATCATATGGAGTCATCTCCACTTTGACCTTGTCTCCTGGCAAAATACGAATTTTGTTCATTCTCATTTTTCCAGAAAGAAGACCAGTTATTTCATGACCATTGTCAAGAGTAATGCGAAACATTGTGGCCGGTAGTAATTCTTCAACTACTCCAGTCAGTTCAATCACGTCTTTTTTGTTTCCCATGCGTTAAAGCTAGCTTAATTATACAGTAAAATAAAATATTGTCAACACTTTATGGTGTTATCATCAAATCTGTGTTTATTCAAGATTTAAATTACTATTAATTAGCGTAAATTAGCAAAATTTTGTTATTTGTCTCAATAGACTAAATAAGTACCCATATAATAGCTAAATATTAAAATTTTGTCAAATTTAAGGCGTTTTTTTATCCACACACTCAAATGCCTTGTCATGCTGAGGCTCTCGAAGCATAGCTGACAACCTCCCCCAACTTGTCACCTTGAATTCATTTCAAGGTATAAACAAGCAGATTCTTATAGTCTGAAACAAGTTCAGACTGACAACAATTAATTATTCAAATAATCTCTCAAAAACGCCTCCCGCTCATAAATTCGCCCAGTTGTCTCTGGCAACGTGCCTTCTTTCAAATACTCTTTAAGTGATCTTTTATTATAAAGTAAAGCTGACCGCTGTGATCCGGAAAATTCATCTCGCTGATTCATATTCTTTTCAGTATCACCAGCGTCCTCAAATTTAGCATTCTTAAACAATTCATTTATAAATGGAACATTAAAGATCCAAGAATAACCTTCCATCAATTCAACATTTTCATCATCACTCATCCTCTGGGCCAACAAATGTAATGATTTTTTAAAGTCAGACTTGAAATCATCGCCTACATATGGCGGCACATGAAAAACATATCGTCTTTCAGCTGGATTGTAATCAATATTAAGTATACCAACCGAAAAGTCTCGTTCATCTTCTGCTCCAGCCAATTCTTTTCGGAGTGACTCCAGCAAATCATTTTTTATCAAATCGTCCACAAAAGTATCTTTGGAATATTCAT
>Ga0210057_1000583_pt1 | contig 60048 bp, 69 predicted proteins | sample CryGeyCG2114_010_2_FD_183968 | JGI IMG/M metagenome (GOLD analysis project Ga0210057, IMG submission 183968) | Groundwater microbial communities from aquifer - Crystal Geyser CG10_big_fil_rev_8/21/14_0.10 (SPAdes) (version 2) | ecosystem: Environmental > Aquatic > Deep subsurface > Groundwater ...
ATCTAACTTAATACGTACATGGTTAGGTATGTGCATAGCTCGTTCGGGGCGCTCGTCTAGACGTTTACGGAGTCTCTACGAGCGCACGCACTTTGACTGCCGATGATACAAAGCCCTCACTGGTGATATTCACGCTATGCACATACATGGTTAGAAAGGTTTTTTAAACTTTAAAACTTTCTTAATCCTTAAAAGAGGTTAAGATGCTTAAGTATGATGTTTTATGTGTAGGTTCTGCTACTATTGATAGTTTCCTTACCACCGAACAGTCCTTATCTGCAGTAAGGATAGGAGATAAAGTTCTTGTAAAATCTATCGAAAAGCATTCCGGAGGGGGAGCTACAAATTCTTCTGCCGCTCTTTCAAAGTTAGGGTTGAAAGTTAAGATGCTTACTAAACTGGGAGATGATCATGATGCGGATTTCATCCTTAAAGAGATGAAAGATTACGACGTAAAAAACATCTGTCAGCGCAGAAGTAAACACAATACTGATTTTGCGACCATCATCTCTTCAGAGAAAGAGAAAGATCGTATCATCTACGTCCATAAGGGCGCATCTGAAGATTTATCTGAAAAAGATTTCAAAAAGTCGCAGCTTAGATTCAGATGGATTTATTTAGCAAGTTTACTTGGTAAAAGCTTCCAGACAGCTAAACAGATAGCTGAATATTCAAAAAGAAAAAAAATAAAAATATTATTTAACCCTTCTTTGTATTTAGCCAAGAAAGGAAAGGACGAACTAAAGAAAGTCCTTGATGCAGCTGAAATTCTTGTCCTCAACAAGGAAGAAGCTCAGGCTTTGCTTGGTTCTTCATCAAGCAGCTTTCCAACTTTATTGAAAGATCTTCAAAAGTGCGGACCTAAGACAGTGGTCATCACAAACGGCAGGAAAGGATTTCATGCCTTGCATGACAATACTGTTTACTCGCTTACAAAAACTCCCATAGTTAAAAGAGTGCATACTGCAGGAGCCGGGGACGCTTTCACTTCAGGATTTCTGGCTGGAGTTATCAAAAATTATCCTTTTGAAGAAGCTCTTAAATTAGGCCAGGTGAATTCATCTTCAATCATCCAGCATATCGGAACAAAGAACAAGCTGCTCACTGAAAGAGAAGCTAAACAGATGATGAAGAAACATAGAATGAAGATAACAAAAAAGAAAATGGAGTAGGTAATATGTCAGCTTGCACGGCGCGATTATGGCGCTTTATTTATAATTTAATTCATGGGCGCCATGCGCCTCCATTGGCAAAGCAGACATATTACTAAAAGTAGGTAAAGATGTTTACAGACACAAAAAAAATATTGACAAAAGCGCATAAGGGAAATTATGCCGTCCCTCACTTTAACATCAACAACATGGAGATTGTGCAGGGTGTCGTGAGAGCTGCCGAGAAATTGAACTCCCCGGTGATTTTAGCAACTTCTGAAGGAGCAGTAAAATATGCCGGTATGGATTACTTATATTGCTTAGCGAGAATTGCCGCCAAGACTAAAATACCAGTAGCCTTGCATCTCGATCATGGCACAGATATGGGAATCATTAAAAAAGCTATAAACACAGGTTATTCTTCAGTGATGATTGATGCGTCTCACGAAAAATTTGAAAAAAATGTAAGTTTGACAAAAAAAGTAGTTTCTTTGGCCCATAGGAAAGGAATTTCAGTAGAAGCCGAACTTGGGACTATCGGGGGAACTGAAGACTTAGTTTCGGCAAAAAAAATAATTTATACTGATCCTGAAAGAGCAAAAGAGTTCGTGGAAAGAACCAGATGCGATTTTTTAGCCGTGGCTATAGGAACGTCCCACGGAGCGTACAAATTTCAAGGCAGGGCGAATTTGAAGATAAACATCTTGAAAGATATAAAAAAAATTACAAAAATTCCTTTAGTGCTGCATGGAGCTTCTGGAGTACCTGTAAAGATAGTCCAGTTGGCTGAGAGATATGGAGCTGACTTATCTGGGGTGAAAGGCGTTCCTGACTCACAGATCAGATTGGCAATAAAAAGCGGAATAAACAAGATTAATACTGATACTGATCTAAGGATCGCTTTTGATGCCGCAGTTCGTAAGTTTATCAAGCAGAAACCTAAAGATTTTGATCCAAGACATATACTTTCACCAGCTAGAGAATTGATTCAAAATGTAGCCGAGCAAAGAATAAAATTGTTTGGTTCAAAGGGTAAAGCTTAGATGATTTCAGAAGCGAGTGATGTCACGCCTGTCTATGAAGACCATGACGATTCTTCCATAGCCAAGGGACGATTAAGGTTGATAAGAGCAGGTCATCTTCCAGACAATGAATATATCATCTGGAACGTCTATGACAGGAAGACTCTCGCGCTGCCATGGGGTATAAATATCTTTGAGAGAAGGGAAGATCACATCTCCAGAATTATAAGAGAAGGCGGGCTTATACGTTATCAGGATCGTGTCTGCGCAATTTTGGGGAAAGAAGGATTGGTTTTTAAGATACTTTATGAAGGATCATCCGGTAAAGAGGATATTTTGCCTGAAAAGATTAATTTTTTGGAATTGACCTTGAACTATGAAGGATTCTGCAGACCGGCGAAATTACCATTTGGGGAAGAAATTGAGAGACCACATGAGATAAGTTTCGTCAACAGCCTGGTGGTAGATTGGAATTTTGTAAGAGATTTGTTCTCTGACGGGAAAGATTAAAAAACATAGAAAGTTTATCATATAAAAATATGGTAGAAAAAATTTACATCGCTGCGGATCATGCCGGGTTTAAATTAAAAGATGAGATTAAAAAATGGCTCCATAAGAAGGGGATAGAATTTATTGACATGGGCAGCCACGTTCTTGATCCTGCCGATGACTATCCTGATTATGCAGTTCCGTTAGCCAGGAAAGTAGCCGCTGCAAAAAGCTTGGGGATTCTTGTCTGTGGTTCAGCTCAGGGGGTATGCATTGCAGCTAATAAAGTTAGAGGCGCTCGCGCAGTGATACCATTCTCACTTGAGGAAGTGAAACTTTCCAGGGAACATAACGATGCAAACATAATCTGTTTGTCCGGCTGGTTTATGGGCATGCATAAAGCTAAAAAGATGATTGAACTTTTCCTCAACACTCCTTTTTCTAAAGAGCCGAGACACGTAAGACGAGTCAATAAGATCAAGAAACTAGAGCAATGAAATCAAGAATTTTTCCGTCTGTGATGGCTAAGAATCAGAAAGAACTTAACGCATTGCTTAAGAAGCTGCAGGGTTCAGCTGAACATTTACATCTGGATATTGCTGACGGCAAATTTGTCCCAAGCAGATCTTTATGGTTTAAGTTCAGGCTCTCTTCAAAATTCAAATATAATGCTCATCTGATGATAAACAATCCTGAAAACTGGATTAAAAAATATGGGAAAAAAGTTAATCTGGTTATCCCTCAATTTGAAACCATCCAGGATGTTGATAAATATGTTTCGAGGATGAAGAAAGTGGCTTTTGCCATCAAGCCTGAAACAAGCATCAGTAAATTAAAACCTTATTTGCAGCATATTGATTATGTGCTGGTGTTAACGGTCCATCCAGGGTTTTATGGAGCAAAATTTTTGAAATCTCCTTTGAAAAAAATTAAACAGATCAAAAAGATAAATCCTAAAGTTAGGGTTATAGTTGACGGGGGGATGAATCCAAAAACTATCAAAAGCGCTTTGAAAGCCGGAGCGGATTATTTTGTTTCCGGTTCGTTTGTTTCTAGATCAGATAATCCAAAGGAAGCTGTGGGGAAATTGCAGGATTTATTGAACGGCCCTAAATATGTTTCTTTTGGCGCCCTGAAAAGAAGATCCGGCAGGAGGCTTGATAAGCTATTTCTTAAAATTCCCAAACCGCCTAAAAAAGAAGAATATCTCAGTTTGAAAGAGATGAAGGAGAGACTGAGAAAAAAAAGAAAGTAAACACAAATCTTTACAAAAACAAAGTATCTAGGCTTTCCTGTCGGGCTAATATTAAACCCTCGCGAATTTCGCCAGCGAACGCAATGCTGCTCGTAAGATGAGCTAGGGGTTTCCTCTTCTTAAGCAGAATGCTTACACTCAAGGAAACCGTGAGCGGGAGGGTTTCATATTAGCCTTCTTGTCGGAAAGCTTTAAAAACACATACTCTAAGATACATATTAATGACAAATAACGTTAAATTGATGGAGGTAAGTCTGACACAATTGGTGACTTTAGTCGCCCCGCCTTCCAAATGGCGTGACATTTGTGATTCAAACTTTTAGAAGTTTGTGGTTAAAAAGAAATCTATGAAAGCGGCAAAGTCTGAAGCTTCTAATATTCCGAAAGAGAAGAAAGTAAAAGAATCTACAAAAACCAAGAAAGCGGTGGTTATCGGAATACTAACTGGTGAACGGGTTATCACCGAATCCTCTGATGAAGCCAGGGAGTTTTATAACCAGTCCAGGTATGGAACCCTTTCAGGATCTGGTAAAGTCGAGCTTTCATTACTTGAAGCGCTCTATTTGATGGAGAGGGATCGTTTGTTGGTAAAGAGTGAATCTGGCAGAATAATCTCATTTGAATCTTATGTTAAGAAAGCTAGAAAAGTTGAACCTAATTTTTGGATAAGGTATGTAGTTTTCAAGGATATGCGTAATCGTGGTTACATCATCAAGACTGCTTTAAAATTTGGCGCTGATTTCAGGGTTTATGACAGGGGTGTAAAGCCTGGCGAAGATCATGCCAAATGGATCGTTTTCCCTGTACATGAAGCTTCGGTGTATACATGGCACGAGTTTAGCGCTAAGAACAGGGTTGCTCACAGTACAAAGAAGAGGCTGTTATTAGCGATAGTTGATGATGAGAATGATGTGACCTATTATACTGTGGCATGGACGAGACCTTGATGACTTCAGCAGGTCTGGTCCTTACTAAATGTGGGGCAATAATTTCGGGATACTACAACCATTCTCCAGCCCAGAAAACTATTTAAACCCATTCTGCACCTGTCAACCAATGCTTGATCAGGACAAAATTCTTAATTTCTTAAAGGTAAATGGGCCTGTATTTCCTTCAAAAGTAGCCAAAAATATCAAGACTGACATACTCCTTGCTTCAGCGATGTTATCAGACCTAGCTTCGCAGGGCAAGGTTAAGATTAGCAAGCTGAAAGTTGGCGGATCGCCATTATATTATCTCCCTGGGCATGAAGGGCAATTGTACGGATTTGCCAGCGGTAATATCAATCCTAAAGATCACATGGTTTTAGACAAGCTTAGAGCTAATAAAATTCTTAGAGAAAATGAATTAGACCTGCTTGGGAAAGTAGCCTTACGTTCATTGAAAGATTTTGCTATACCTTTGCATGTGACAGTACAGGGAAGGAAAGAGCTTTTCTGGAAATGGCATCTTCTTTCTGATGATGAAACTACTTCATTAATCAGATCGATACTTTATGGCGGGGAAAAGGAACAGAAACAGGAACCACAGCATGAGGAGCAAAATTCTTCTTCTTCTTCTTCTTCTTCTTCTTCTTCTTCTTCTTCTTCTGCGCAGGAAGTTCTTGTTGAAGAAACCTCTGCTCAAACAGCAGCTAAGCCGGTTGAAGAAGTTAAAGTTCTTCTTCATGAAAAAGCAAAAGATGAACTAAGAGCAAAAGACGAACTTAATCAGGATGAAGCAGGTAAGAAGGTAAACAAGATAAACAAGGAAGAAGAACCAGCTCCCGAACAAGATGGGAAACTAACTGAAGGAATCTCTAAAGAAACTAAGAAAGAAGTTGAACAAAGAAATGTATCTCCTAGTTACTCAAGAGAACATCTTCATACTGAGGAAAATGTTGAGCTTGAGACGGAAAAAAGAAAACGATCTCTAGCTGATTATAAAGGAGCTGTGAAAGAAGAAATTGAAAAATTGGAAGAAAAAACTTCTGCTCCTAAAGTAGAAGATAAATCTTCTGATAAGAAATCGAGGGGAAGAAAGAAGAAATCTGCTGTCGAAGACGAACTAGTCTTAGTTTTGGAGAAATATTTTAATGATAACAAAATAGGAGTTGAAGAAAAAGAAATTATCCGTAAAAGTTCAGAAGTTGATCTGCTGGTGAAAGTTCCTTCAGTTGTAGGTGATGTGACTTATTTCTGCAAGGCTAAAAATAAGTCCAGATGCGATGAGAAGGATTTGTCGTCAGCTTATATGGAAGCGCAAATAAAGAAACTGCCTTTGTTGTTTCTTTATAAGAAAGAAATCACTAAAAAGGCCAGGGAGATGCTTGATTCAGGAGCTTTCCAGAACGTAATAATTAAAAAATTGGAATAATTTTTCTAGATAAATGGGATTAAATTTCAAAGATTTAGTTGTAAAGAAAGAAATATCTATTAACGACCTGAAAGGTAAAGTGCTGGCTGTGGATTCAATGAATCTGCTTTACCAGTTTCTTACCACTATTCGTTCTCCAGACGGGTCGGTGTTAACAGATAATCAAGGAAGAACTACTTCACATCTGATAGGTCTTTTCAGCAGAACCACATCTTTGATGGAGCAAGGATTGAAAATGGTGTTTGTTTTTGATGGTAAAGCGCCAGAGATTAAAAGGAAAACTTGGGAGAAGAGAACGCAGACAAAAAAAGAAGCTTCATTAAAATTGAAAGAAGCTGAAGAAGCTGGTAATATCATCGAGATGCGTAAATTTGCTGCCAGGACTGCCATCCTTACTAAGGATATGGTTGACGATGCTAAAAATGTTATCGGGGCCTTGGGTCTGCCGATAGTACAGGCTCCTTCTGAAGGCGAAGCTCAGACCGCTTACATGGTTAAAAAAGGTGATGCTTACGCTTCAGTTTCCCAGGATTACGATAATTTGATCTTTTCCTGTCCGCTGCTGGTAAGAAATCTTTCCATTGCTGGTAAAAGGAAGAAAAAAGATAAATTTGGTTTTGAATCAGTTAAGCCGGAATTGATCTCATTAAAAGATGTTCTTGATAATTTGGAGATTGATTTAGACAGGTTGATCGTGATGGCAATATTGACTGGAACGGATTATAATCCTGGCGGTGTTAAGGGAATAGGTCCAAAGAAATCATTAAAGCTGGTTAGGGAAACTGAAAGTTTTGATAGGATCTTTGAAGAAGCCAAATGGAACGAACATTTCCCGGATTTAGGCTGGAAAGAAGTCTTTGACACTATTAAGAAAATACCTGTAACGGATAAATACCATTTGGAATGGAAACAGATAGATGAGGAAATCCTGATTAGATTACTTGTTGAAGAACACGATTTCAGCGAAGAAAGAGTAAGAAGTAAACTTGAGAGATTGAAGAACGTCAGATCTCAATTAAGTCAGAAGGGGTTGGGCAGTTTTTTCTGAACAAGGCTAAGATATCGTATGTGCATAGCGTGAATATCACCAGTGAGGGCTTTGTATCATCGGTAGTCAAAGTCATGCGCTCGTAGAGACTCCGTAAATGTCAAGATGAACGCCCCGAACGAGCTATGCACATACAAGATATCAATAATTTTATAAAACTAAAACACATCCTTCTTCTATGCTTGCTGCTTATACTAAACTGCAAAATGCAGAGAAAGTCAAGAAACATATTGTAAAGAAAGGAGTTCTAAACACCAGCTATTCCCCAGTTAAAGAACTAGGTTATATCTATTTTCCTTTGACAAAGAAAGTGAAGATCCCTCACTCTAAAACAGTCAACACTAAGTTTGAATTTTCTAAGAGAGATAGGCAGCAGACAATTGAAGAGATTCTAAGCAAAAAATTAACTAGGAGGCAGATTGGATTACTTCCAAGATCGCAGGAAATAGTCGGCGATATCATGATCTTGGAGGTGCCTAAAGATCTGGAGAAGAAAGAAAGATTGATAGCTCAGGCCTATTTAGTGATCAATAAGAACATTTCTACGGTGGTAAAAAAGAAAGAGATGCATTCAGGAATTTTCAGGACAAGAAAAGTTAAGATTCTTGCAGGAAAAAAATCTAAAGAGACAATTCATCTGGAGAACGGCATTAAATTAAAACTTCATCTGGAAAAGACTTATTTCTCAGCGCGCTCTGCGAATGAAAGGTTAAGAATAGCAAAGCAAGTTAAAAAAGGCGAAGAAGTAATGGTGATGTTTTCAGGTGCAGCTCCTTATCCCCTTGTTATAGCAAAAAATTCTCCTGCAAAAAAGATCTACGGAATTGAATTGAATCCTTTGGCTCATGCCTATGCGGATGAAAATATACGCATGAACAGGTTTGAGGAAAAAATAGTCCTCTGGAAAGGAGACGTCTATGCTGTAATGCCTAAAATTAAGAAAAAATTTGACAGGATTGTAATGCCTCTCCCTAAGACCGGTGAAGAATTTCTTCCTTTAGCTCTTAAAAAAACTAAAAAAGGGACAATTATCCATCTGTATTCTTTCCTAAATGAGGATGAAGTTGATAGTTATGCAAAAAAAGTTCGTAGAATATGTAAAGCTAATAAGCATGGTGTCAAAGTTCTTAGAAAAGTAAAGTGCGGGCAGTTCTCTCCAGGCACATTCAGGGTTTGTCTCGATTTGAAGGTTTTGTGACTATAACTTTCCCAGTAAATTTTATAAGTGGGATTCCTAATCTGGATAAAGAAGAAAAAATCTTCATAGAATGAAAAACGCGATGATTAGGTGAACACCATTCCCTCAATATGGGATACGGAAGTAACTGATGAGCGTTCATAGGTCTATCATCAAGAAAACCAATTCAGAAATTATTTAAGTCTTCTATAACACCTAACCAATATGAAAACAAAAATGAAAACAAAAAACCCTTATCTAAAGGACAAAGTTGTTGTAATAACTGGAGCCAGCAGAGGGCTTGGAAAGGAATTATCTTTAGCTTTCTCCCAAAAGGGAAGCAGATGCATCCTTTTTGCTCGTTCTGAAAATGCGCTTAATAATCTAATAAATGAAATTACAAAAAATGGCGGAGCAGCAGCTTACTTATCTGGGAATATCACAAATCCAGAAGATATCAGAAAGTTAAGAGAAAAAGCCGTAGCTGATTACGGGTCTTTAGATATCTGGGTCAACAATGCTGGAGTTTGGGATTATGGCGCTGTCGAAACAATTAATCCTATGGATATGGAAGAAACATTTAGGGTTAACACTTTTGGCGCTATCTACGGATGTAGAGAAGCTTATTCTTGGATGAAACGAGTAAATAGAGGGATTATTGTCAATGTCATCTCAACTTCAGGACAGGAAGGGAAAAAAGGAGAAGCAGTATATTGTGCCAGCAAATTTGCAGTAAGAGGTTTTACTGAAAGTTTACGCAAGGAGGCTAAAGAACACGGCGTTAGAGTTATTCCAGTTTATCAAGGAGGGATGAATACTACTTTTTTCAAGGAAGAGAAGCCGGATATGGATACTAAGAGTTTTATGGATCCAAGAGATGTTGCGGATGCAATTGTGAATGCAGCAGCAACCCCAGACACGATGCTGCCGGAATTATATCTGGGGAGGAATTAGAGAAACCTACCCGAACAACTTCTGCTCATAATCAGCATCTTCATCATCATCCATGCCAACCTTGTCTATGGCTAGTAAGAAATCATCGTTGGTCACAAAACTTCTTTCTTCTCTGATAGCAAAATATCCTGCTTCGGTACAGACTGCCTGGATCTCAGCGCCGCTAAAATTATCCATTCCGTTGGCCAGTTCTTTGAGCTTGACTTTCTGCAGATTCATCCTTGCAGTGTGAACCTTAAGGATTTCTAAACGTCCGTCTTCGTCAGGTAATCCCACCTCGATCAACCTATCCAGCCTGCCTGGTCTGATAATCGCATTATCTAAAATATCAATTCTGTTAGTAGCTCCAATTATCTTGACGTTGTCGAGATGTTTGAACCCGTCTAATTCCGCAAGAAGCTGCATGAATGTCCTGCTGACTTCTCTTTCTCCTGAAGTCCCAGTTTCGATCCTTTTAGCAGCTAACGCATCAATCTCATCTATAAACACTATTGTCGGCGATTTTCTTCTTGCCAATGCAAAAATGTCCTTGACTAGTTTTGCGCCTTCTCCGATAAATTTTTGCACCAGTTCTGAACCGACAACTTCAATGAAGGTGGCATCAGTACTTTTTGCCACTGCTTTGGCAAGTAAAGTCTTACCGGTTCCAGGCGGTCCGTAGAGAAGAACTCCTTTTGGCGGTTTAATACCTACCTTCTCAAACAATTCTGGTTTCTTAAGAGGCAGTTCAATAACCTCTTTAACTTCCCGGATTACTTCTTTCAATCCACCGATAGATTTCCAATTCTCCTGCGGTTTTTCCATGATAACATATTTCTCAACTTCAAAATTTCTGTCAACTTCTATCTTTTCAACAACATTCAATGATTTTTGGTCGACCAATGCTGAATCTCCGCTTTTAAGACCTGAGAGGTTCTGGGAGATGTAGCAGTAGAACTTGTTGCCGTTAGGAAGTTTTATGATGGCTTTATCGTCGTGAACACTGACAATTTCTGAAACTAATAAAGCCGGCTTCTTTAGGTTGCTCAATTCATTGTTGGTGTTATTGAACAGCTCTCTAAGCATTGAACTTTCCTGTTCAAGCTTAAGGAGCGTAGTATTGATGAATTTATTTTCATCTTCTAATTTTTTGATTGCCTGACTTAATACTTCGTTTTCTTCTTCAAGATTTGAAAGGTCAATAGTTTCAGTATAAACTAATTTGTCTTCAACTTTTCCATCAATGTTTGTTCTTTCCATCTTTAATCAAAATATTACAGCCCTTTTTAAACTTTTACGTCAGCAATTAAAATTTCTTTCTCTTAGACGAGAAATGCAGGACATGCCTCCTGAAAATTGGTTCTATGTCTCTTGTTGAGCTATGGCGGTTGATTTTTTTTTTTACAAAAAATAAAACTATTAGTAAAAATATTTTCCGGAAAAACTATTTTGCGGAATAGTTTTTCCGATACTTTTATAAACAAAAAAAACTTCCTTTACTCAAACAAAACTTAAAGAGGTGTTATGATGGCTAAGAAAGCAACTAAGAGGAAGGCAGCTTCCAAGAAGAAGCCTGCTAAGAAAAAAGCAGCTGCTAAAAAGAAACCTGCTAAGAGAAAAGCAGCAGCTAAAAAGAAGCCTGCTAAAAGAAAAGCAGCAGCTAAAAAGAAGCCTGCTAAAAGAAAAGCAGCTCCTAAAAAGAAGTCTTCTAGAAAAAAGAAATAATTTTTTTTTTCTTATTTTTTTTCTTATTAAATAAATTATTAGATAAATACATTCAAGATAGAATTTATCAACATCTTAATTTTTTCTGCAAAGGAATTAGCTTTTCCTTCAATTACTATTCCCTTCTCCTCTGAATATTCTCTGCTTTCTTTATCTTTCCACTGAGTTTTTACAGTAAATTTGTTTTTACTGCTTAATTTTGTACCTTCCAACTCTAAGACTAATTCCTGATCATTCTCCAAGTTTTCTATGTCCCATCTTGTATTAAAACCTGGACCATTCAACATGACAATGACCTCTTTAGGTTCACTGAAAGATTCTTTCTTCACGTTCAGGGTAATTTCAAATGGAGTTCCAAAGTCAACGGAATCAGGATAATCTGCTTCGATGGTTATCTTTGGGGAGTCGACGACGGCATACTCAAGCGGAACTTTTTTTTCTACAAGATTATTCTCAGCGCTTACCACAACCCTTTGCAGGCCGGCTTCTTCCCCTTTGATGGTTATCTCCAAGCTTTTTCTCTGGTTAATCGGCAGATCAATCTCCTCGCAGAGATATCCAAGACAGAACTCAAGATTATGGAGGTTAGAGTTGCCGATGTTTTTAATCTCGCACGAGATAGTCTTTTCTTCTCCTAATGCTATTTCGTCAGGAGAATCGCATTGGAACGATATTTTACGCGAGTAACTTTTTTCTTCGTCTTTCACGGTAAGCCCTTCTATGTCGTCTTTTGAGTAGTATGACTTTCCGCTTTGTGACTGGAATGAGCTTAAGACTGAGATATTTTTCTCTGAATAGATGAATACGGGGAATTTATAGATAAAATTTTCACTTAGGTCAGCAGGCACTTTTACTATCCAGAAAGTTTCTCTGACTTCTTTGGGATGCAATAATATTGTTCTTCGGTTTCTTCCTTCAATTTCTAACTCCTTAGGAACAGACAGCTGTAATGTTGTTGCAGTGTAATAATCTGCTGTATTCTTAACGATTCCTTTAATAAGATTGTAGCTTCCAAAACCTACTTCTTCTGCGAGGATTTCTTTTTCGATGAGAATCTCTTCAGGTATAGCGGTTCCTTCTTCTTTTATATTTACCTCAAGTTCAAGTTGAGATTTTTTAAGTTCAACTCCGTTAGCGATCCATTGATATTTGACTGCTGGTTCCTGCGGATCAAATCCATCTCTTAACTTAATATGGGTAACATCAACATAGCCAAATTCTCCAAAGGTTATATCAAAGCTTACCCAGCCTATGTCAGGGAAATAAACTTCTGCCCAGCCATGGGACTGCCAGTTGTAATCAAACAGTTCTGACGTTGTGTAACTGATCCCTGAAACAAATCTTGCCGGGATTCCCAGCGACCTGGCCATGGCAATAAACAATGAAGTCATCTCATCACAGACACCATTCCTGTTCTGCAGAACCCAGGATGCTTTCTGTGAAACAGTAGCAGTTAGAGTATTAAGGTCATAATCAACATTACTTTCAACCCACTCAGCCAGATTAAAAGCAACTTTAAACAGGTCGTCTTCTCCTTCTGCCAGCTCTGAAGCTTTAGAAATTATTTTGGGATGATTAGCGTCGATCGTCTCAGTTGAATCAAGATACTGCTCAAATCCTCCCAATTTATCTTCAGTAATAGGAAAAGGAACTTTGTTTTTTACCTCGATTCTAGCGTTATTTGTGCTGATAACACTTGAATACCCAAAATCTTTCTTTTCAATTTTTTGGTCATCCCAGAAAAAATGTAAGATGCCGTCTTGAACTGACCCTTCACTTTCTAAATTTAATCTTTCCTGCCTGTAATCTTCAGTAGGAAACAATAGCAATTCTACTGATGATTCTTTTAATTTTGCATTGGAACTGGTCGGTACAAATTCAAATGATCCTTCCACATTTAACTCTAATTCTAGAGAATCATATTGGTAGAGACTTTCTGCTGAAACGATACTAGACACCAGCAATAAGACAGCTAACCACGCTATTTTTTTCATGTATGTTGGATAAAGCAGATGAATATAAATGTTTTTAGTTGCGGACATTAGTTTCGCATAATTTTAGCACTATGCACGGCGCGTAGATTTTGTGAGCAATGCCAATGGAGGCACACGGTGACCATAAATTAAAGTTAAATATTTGTCACCGTAATCGTGCCGTGCCTTGCTCACAAAATGCGCCTCCTTTGGCAATAGTGCTAAAATATGCTTTATTTTTGTCCGCAACTATTTCTTGATAAAGCTTATAAAACCAAAACTTTATCTAAAAGCAATGGACAAAGCCATAGCGCTTTTATCGGGCGGTATCGATTCTCCTGTAGCAATAAAACTGATGCAGGATAAAGTAGAAATAATTGCAGCTCATTTTCATCAATTGCCTTTAACCGATGAGAAAGAGGTAGATAAAGTTAAGGAACTGGCAAGAATTCTGAAGATTAAAAAAATATATCTGGTTCCTTTTGTCCATGTTTTGAAAAAACTTACCGAGGAATGCAGCCATAAAAACTATTTCATCCTGCAAAAGATAGTGATGTTCAAGACTGCTGAACTTATCGCCGGGAAAGAGAACGCCAAATACCTGATTACAGGTGAGAATCTTGCCCAGGTTTCCAGCCAGACTCTTAGCAACCTTAGGACTATAACTCGAAATATTGAACTGGAAATTTTTCGTCCTCTTTTGACATACGACAAACAAGAAATTATTAATACTGCTAAGAAACTCGGCACCTACGAGATTTCTAAGGGGCCTGAGATCTGCAATCTTCTTGGTCCAAAAAATCCTGCTACCAGATCTGACCATGGCAAGATTAAAGAAGAATTGGATAAATTGGATTTGAAAAGATTGATGGAAGAAGCTTTAAATAAAGCAGAAATAGTAAAATCAAAATGAGGATATACAACACTCTTACCAGAAAAAAAGAAGTATTCAAACCTTTAAAGAAAAACCAGGTTGAACTTTATACATGCGGACCGACCGTTTACAATTATGCCCACATAGGAAACCTGCGCTCTTATATTTTTGAAGATATCCTGAAAAGAGTTCTTCTCTTCAACCATCTTAAAGTAAAGCACGTCATGAACATTACTGATGTCGGTCATCTGACTTCTGATGCTGATATGGGAGAAGACAAGATGCTCAAAGGGGCCAGAAGAGAAAAAAAGACAGTAAAACAGATCGCTGCATTTTATACCACAGCTTTCAAGGATGATGTTAAAAAACTGCACATAATTGAACCTGATGTCTGGTGTAATGCAGCCGATCATATCAAAGAACAGATTGAGATGATTAAAACTCTGGAAATGAAAGGATTTACTTATTTCAAAGGCGGCAATGTCTATTTTGATACTTCTAAAATCAATGACTACGGAAAGTTAGCGCAATTAAACCTTGATGCAGATGCGCAGGCCAGAGTAGAAAAAGACAGCAGCAAAAAAAATCCTCACGACTTTGTATTGTGGTTTACCAAATCTAAATTTCAGGAGCAGGAGATGAAATGGTTATCCCCTTGGGGTAAAGGATATCCAGGCTGGCACATTGAATGTTCAGCCATGTCTATAAAATATCTTGGGAATCAATTTGACGTCCATTGCGGTGGTATAGATCATATTCCTGTTCATCATACAAATGAGATTGCTCAGTCAGAGGCTTTTATCGGAAAGAAGCCCTGGGTGAAATATTGGCTGCATAATGAATTCATCATTCTTCCTAAGGGAGAGAGGATGTCTAAGTCGAAAGACAATTTTGTCACGCTTTCAACATTGAAGGAAAAAATTTTCCATCCCTTGGATTACAGGTATCTCTGCTTAGGCACTCATTACCGTAAAGCATTAATGTTCAGCTATGAAGCTCTGGATTCTGCAAGAATTGCGCGGAAGAAGTTGTTTGAGAAAGTTCTGGGATTAGATAAGAAAGGAAAGGAAAATAAATCAAAGCAGAAAAAACATCTTAATCTATTTACCAATGATGTAAATGATGACCTCAATACGCCTAAAGCGCTGGCGACAATGTGGGAAGTCTTGAAAGATGAAAAATTATCAGATAAAGATAAATATTTTTTATTGCTTCAGTTTGATAGAATTTTTGGTTTCAATCTAGGAAATTTAAAGGAAGAAAAAATCCCTGGTAAGATAAAAAAAATAGCTGAACTGAGACTGAAAGCGCGGAAAGATAAAGATTGGAAAAAATCTGACGAGTTACGTGAGAAGATAAATAAATTAGGATACAATATTGGTGATACTAAGGACGGATATGAGTTGAGCAAGTCTTAACAACGCGCAGGCAAAGCTTTTAAAATGATGGATTCTCCTCTCTCTCAAAAAAGGTTGTCTTATGCAATATCCATTAATTGTTTCCGATCTCCGGAAAACGTACAAGATAAAGGGCGAGAGAGTCGCAGCTTTAAAAGGAGTTTCATTTAAAGTAAAGAAAGGCGAAATTCTTGGATTGCTTGGGCCTAATGGAGCTGGGAAAACGACAACCATCAATATTTTAACGGGTATCTTAAAGGCGGATAGCGGTGAAATCAGGTTTTTTGGCAAGAAACCTTCTGAAGAAACACAAAATAGGATTAACGCAGCTACGGCATACAACTCTTTGAATGGTATCTTGAGCGTATGGCAGAACTTAAAAGTTTATGCAAAGATGTATAATGTAAAGAATTCCAATCAGAGAATAGAAGAACTTCTCAAGAAGTTTGGGATTTATGAAATTAGAAACAGGCGTGTACACAATCTATCTTCAGGTCAAAAAACACGTGTCAATATCTGTAAAGGACTTATCAACTCTCCAGATATCATCTTTCTAGATGAAGCCACAGCTGGATTGGATCCTGATGCAGCTCATCGTGTCAGGGAAGAGATAAAGAACCTAAACACAACTGTAATTTTCACCTCGCATATAATGTCAGAGGTTGAGAAATTATGTGATAGGATAGCTTTTCTTAGTAAAGGGAAGCTATTAAAGATAGATACGCCCGATGGTATCAAGAAACTTGTTAAGAGTGATACCATGGTGGTCGAATTTTTCTCGATGCCTACTAATGGAAACAAAATTTTAGCTGAGTTTGAGATCATATCAAAAAACAAAAATAAAGTATTTATCAAATTTAAGACCGATAAGGATATTCACAAAGTGATTCATGCCCTTATCACTTCTGGTTTTGAGATTAGAGATTTCCATATAAGGCGGCCGACTCTTGATGAAGTCTTTATCAAAGTAGCAAGAGGTGAAATATGAAATTTCACAGGATACAAGCCCTGCTATTGAAATGTTGGTACATTTCCATAAACAGTCTTGAAAGATTTTTTGATATAATATATTGGCCCATCATAGGAATTGTCGTATTTGGGTTTACTACTGCCTACATAGAAGGAATCTCTAACTTCCCTGGAATTTTTATTTTCCTGCTTGGCGGAATGATGCTGTGGATACTTCTAGAGAGAGTTCAACAAGATATAGCGGTATTCATCCTGGAGGACTTTTGGAGTGGTAACGTGGCAAATAGTTTCATAACTCCGGTAAAGGAATCGGAAATATTTATCTCAGTAGCTTTACTTGGGCTGATAAGAGCTTCAATTAGTTTCGCAATTATTTTTTCCATTGCTTTTTTAGCCTATCACTTTAACATATTTAATGGAGGTCTATCTTCAACACTGTTTATTATCCCTCTGGTCATATTTGGCTGGGCGCTGGGGATCTTGATAGCAGGATTAATCTTTAGATTTGGTATGAGGGTGCAAATATTTGCTTGGGGTATCAGCTATTTGCTGCAGCCGACATCTGCGGTTTATTATCCTATAGAAACATTACCGGTGGTGCTGCAGAAAATAGCGCATTTCACTCCTTTAATGTACGTTTTCGAAGGTTATAGGTTAAGTTATCAGGGCACATTTTCAATGTGGCATTTTCTTTGGGCCATAGGTCTTGCAATGTTCTATTTTGTACTAGGCTATGCGGCCTTCTTAATATCGATTAAGATTGCAAAAAAGAAAGGATTACTGGCGAAGCACTAAATTATCTAATAATCTTTTCTCAAATTATCCTCATCAAATGTAAAGATCAATATGCGCGTCAAAGAAAGGAGAGATGACCAGAATGAGATCTCTTGATTTAGTATCATTTAAGGTAATAAAGACTCCCTTCACCTGAAGATATTTAATTTTACCAGTAAGATAATGTACAAATCTCTCTACAGTTTCTAAATTATTATATATCAGCAAAGAGGAAAGTGAATCAAAGAAAATAAACTCATATCTTTGTTTTAAAAGATTAGTTAAAACAATGGACAATTCCGTAAGCGATTCAGGGCTATTAAGACAGTAACATCCCTTGGGGAAGTTTTTACCTTTCTTACTGACCGCATCGATCAAGTACACTTTATCTTTGTCTATTCCATTTTTTTCAAAGATGGATTGTATCTCAGAATACTGTTTATTAAAACTGACGTATATCCCTTTTGATTTCTTGGTTAAATGTTTTATGATAAAAGGCTGCGCTTGGTGGTACCTTTTAGCATCTAAGGAAAGTAAAAGAAGCTTTTTAGTCTTAAGCTGCTGCAGTGCCTTGGTAAGTTTAGCGTGTGAAGCGGGCATTATTTTCTTCTCTCATAATGTTCGTAAGAAACAAGGTCTTTGAGTTTTCGTCTGGTTCTTTTTTTCTGAAAAGCGCCTTCTTTTTCGTAGCCAAGACCCACCATTAAGCGGACTACACCTATTTTCTCTGCCTTTAACAGTTTTGTAGCTTGATTTTGTTGCGGGGTAAGGATACAGGAACTGATGCCTAGATCTGTTGCGGCAAGAGTAGAGCTAAACACTGACATAGCAAAGCAAAGCTCTCCCTCATTTTGATGCTGCGTGCACTGTGAGTGGATGCAGCAATGGGCATACTCTTCATCAAAGTATTTATGCATGTGTTTATCCGAAGGTAAGACAAAAGCAATTACCACTGGAGGCAAGGGATGGATAAATGGCGCATGAACATAATGTGTTGTACCCAGCAATTTTTTTATAGTTTTTTTATCTTCTACTATGATAAAATGCCAAGGCTGGATGTTTCCGCAGCTGGGAGCCCAGCACGCCGCTTCTAAGATTGCAAGAATATCTCTCTTAGAAACTTCTTTTTCTCTGAACTCGTAGGTTGTTTTTCTTGCTTTGGTAAGCTTGAGAAAATCTTTGTATCTTTTCAACATCTCCACCTTTTTCTAATCTATTTTCAATTATGTTTCCTCTTTTCATAAATCTTCCTATGCTTCCTCAAATACTTCTGCATCAGGATAGACTAGTATTCCTTTGCCGCTCTTGATCTCAAAAGGAACAAGTTTCTTCTCAAATTTTGTTCCTCTCATTTTGATTATTTCTAAAGCGCTGGTCCGCACATTTCTCTTTTTGATATTGTATAATGCAATGATCCCATCAGCGACAAAGTTCTCCACCATGCCGACGCTGTCTTCGGTTTCCGAAGTCAAGAACGATGTAGCTTGGAGAGATTCTAAATATTTAAACAATTGTTCGATAAATACCCTATACCCTTCATCTTTTGGGGGGAGTGCGGTCGCAATAGCGCTGATAGAATCGATAACGATTTTATCGGGATGAAACTCTTTAGGGATAATATCTAATATCTCGTCCAGATCAATAAGAAGTTCGCCCTTAGCGTTGGCCAGCATAGCTTCAATATACCCGGCAAGAACAAAGGCATCTTTACGGATAATCTTCAGCTGTCCTTTCTTTACCAGTTCTTTTGCCTTGAAGCCAAAATTCTCCATATATTCAATAAGCCTTTCTTCCGATTCTTCGAAAGTGAGGTATAAGCATTTCTCCCCGCGAAGGGCAGCCAAGGCGAGGCTTTGCAGGCAAAAAATAGTTTTTCCGCTTCCCGGGCCGCCGGTAACTAACACCGATCTATCTTTAGGGATGCCTTTATCAAATAACTTATCAAATCCGGGAATGCCTGTTTTGATGTATCTGACTATTTCTTTGGTTTTTGCTTCCCTTTTTCTAGAACGTAACGAGATAGTTTTATTCAATTTTATGGCTCTTTGTAATTTAGCCTTAGGCAATAATTTTACCTTGTTTGCCTTGTTTCTTTTTGTGGGTCTGGCCGGTTTTATTTTTTTCTTCATAATTCTCTTTATCTGGACTTATTTTTCTTACCCAGCTTCTTTTGTATTTTTAACTTTTTTTCTCTCATCCCTGAATTCTGTTCACGATATTTCAGCATCAGCTTATCGTAATCATTTCTACTTATAGAGTGATTCTTGAAATATTTGCGTTGAATATCTTTCTGTACTTCTATGATTCTCTTCTCTGCTTCTGTCAATTTGTGTAATCTTGCATTGAGATAATAAGGATGCCAAATGGGATAGGTTACTAATACTAAAAACAAGAAACCGGAAACGAAAAGATACCAATATCTGGCAATTATATTGTAATAGAATAAGCGGATCGTGAGTTCAGCTTTGCTTATTTCTTTCACTATAATTGCTCTTGGGGGTGCAGATAAGCTATTTCCATGCACATCTTCTGCATATAACTCTAAGCTTGTCGTAGTTATTTTTTTATCTTGAGAACTTTCTAATCCAGTTGTCGCCAGATATTTTGCACTGAAAATATATGTGTTCTCGTAAATACCCGGTTCTGTTTCTGTGAGGGTGATAGTTTCATCTCCTATTTTGACCAGTACTTTTGCCTTTTCGACGGCAGAATCATCAGAGTAGGTCGCTTTTGCTTGCAATGTAACTTGCTGACCTGCAAAGAAATCAAAATTAGTCGGTTGCAGTAAAACCAGATTCAATGTTGCAGGAAGCAAATGTACATTAATCCTATTCCCTCCAGCTTTTGTTATCCCGTCAACTGTCTTTAAGGCTTGTGTTGAAATATGCCAGCTTCCTAGAGGATAATCTGGCTTAACGTAATATTCAGTTGAATAGATCCCTGGACGTATTTCTGTCAAGGGCAACAATTCTCCTCGCGGATCTTTAAATTTTACAGACGCTTTTTCCAGAGGACGATCTTCATCTTTTACTTCTATAGTGATGGGAACAGCACTTCCACGTTTGAACTCGCCATCCTTGAAGGGGCTTAAAAAATTTACCGTATAAAACACCACCCCCTCAGGTGTAGAAACTTTAGTTTTCAAAATAGCTGATCCCTCATTTCCATCTTTGTCTCTTGCAGTAATCTTAATGTCCCAATCCCCTTCTGGTTCTGCAAAACTGATAGGGTAATTGATGGAGAATCTTCCATTACTGTTGGAAACAGCACTCATATTAAAGAAAAATCCTCCTGGAGCAAAAAAAGCGATTTTTAATGATGCATTCTTAGCTAACTTTCCGTCAAAATAAGTGGTTTTTCCTTCAAAGAAAATTCTCTCTCCCTTAAAATAAGAATCATTGATGGAAGTATCAACTATTATTTCTGGATTAAGCTTAACTAAGATTTGATGCTCATCGGCTGCACTTCCTTTTCTTCCCTTTACTAAAATTATATAATCTCCTGCTTTTACTTCTCTATGAATTGAAACATTTGCACCGTAAATGCCTGGACCACCTTTCTCAAAACCGCTTGTCAGCACTATTTCTCCAAATAGATCTGAAACTGCAGTAACTTTCATGTCTGATTCGGGGTTAATACCGCTATAACCTTTTGCTGTAATGGGAAAGGTTCCACGTTTAATATTCTGGCCGTCTTTTGGCTGTTCAATAGAAATAGTTACTGGTGGTTGGCTGCTTCCACCTTCAGTTGTTTCAGTAGGCGGTGCAGGACAAACGCCGCAGTCTTCAGGACAGGAAGAGCAGGTTTCCGGGTCTTGGCATTTGTTGTCGCCGCAAACTCTTGGAAGTTGACCATTAGATATTGTCGATAACAAAATAAGTATGATAAACAAAAAAATTAAAGTTACAACCACCCTCATCCTATACGCCTCTTTTTTCATCAGGTAGAGAGATAATTTTTAAGTATATAAATATTTCATATTTAGTTATAGTAAACAACACAATTATTCATACAAATCGTCGTTTACTTATTAGTAATGGACAAACAAGTTGTATGAAAATATTTGTCTATTACTACAGATTATTCAAACAGTAGATCTTTTTCAAGTGAGATGTTTTTAAAATCTTCTCTAAACCTATCCTCATCAAACTTGCACTTCTTCCCTAAGAATTCAACCACTTTCTTAACATCTTTCTCTGCGTTCTTCAAACATACAGAAGCTCCTGGCGAGGGAGTTATGTTAAAAATGATTTTATCACCAACTATTTTAGCTTCACCCATATTCATTTTCTTTTCTTTTGTATCCACGATCTGCGGTCTTATCCCGCCTATACCTTTGCCGAGTTTAATATCTTTTACAGTTGCGGAAGGAACTATCTTCTGTATTTCTTTCAGAAAAATTCTTTTTCCGATAAATGGGATGTCATAACTGAAATTTCTTAATATGAACTTGAAAATAATCGGGTCGGAAATTATCTTTATCAGGCTATGCACTCCGGCAATTGTAATTGCAGATGTCTTAAAAAAATCAGGAACTGTGCTGTAATTATGCCTTTCTAATATTGGCAGCACCTTAGCTGTAGGACCAAATCTGGTTTCAGAAGGATTTTTAACATCAGGGTCTCCATGTATGGCCGCAAAGGGCAGTTTTTTCAATTGCATGGTGTAAACTTTGCCTTTTAACATATTTTTACCGCAATAAAAACTCCCTGCAACCGGTAATAATCCCAGTTCTTTTCCATATCCCAGCGATTGGGCAAATATCAAGCTATGTGAACCAGCACAGACAACCACTGCAGAAGCTTTCAGGGTTTTCTTATCAGAAATAATTTCATATCCTTCTTCAGTCTTCTTTATTTCTTTCAATCTAGTATTTAAGAAAACATCGATATCCTTGCTGCTTTCTTTTGCATGTTTGACAAATGATTCAGACAATTTTCCGTAATCAACTGCATATCCTTCTTTTGTGCAAAGCGCCAGCAGTTCTTTTTGATGATTTCTTCCCTTGACAACGTTCGGCTCTAATTCAGCAATATTTTCTCTGCCAATCTTTTTTAATGCTGGGAACAAATCTTTGAATTCTTCGTACCTTCTTTCCAGCTTCTCAACTTCTTCCTTTCCTACAGCAAGAACCATCTTATTTGTTTTGTTGAAGAGATGTTCGTTTTTTCCGGTAGTTTCAACATATTTTTTGACCATGTCAGCCGCTTCTTTGACCTTTTTCGCTTTTTCCAAGGTATAGTTTGTTTCAATATCTCCAAAATGGAGAGTTTGAGAGTTGTTGTTTCTCTGAGAATTTACTGCGGCAATTTTACCATATTTTTCAATCAAAGTAATGTTTTTAACATTAGTATATTTACTTAAGACATAAAGCAATGATGTTCCAGTAACTCCTGCGCCGATGATGGCGATGTTATAATTTTTCATGGTTTTCATTAGTAATAAGTTTTTATATAAATGTAATCTTGTAAAAATAAGAAAAAATAAAATAAAAATTTATCTTTCTTTTACTGCGTATGCTCCTGCTCCGCTGAAGTACAGGCTAACTAAGGCAGCTGCAGCTAAAACGTGAAAAAGAACCGAAATCAAAGCCATAGGCTGTTTTGCGAACCATGCCGGGAAATGCACAGTAAACAGAGCGACCACAGCAATGATTACTAATGGCCACACAGTATATTTTAATCTCCATCCAGCAAGTACGGCTGCGCCAAATACTATTTCTGACAACAGCAGAACCCAGCCTAAAAATGCAGGCGCTGGAAATCCCAAATCGCCAAGCATTCCTATAATCATAGCTGGGTTTACTAACTTTTGCAATCCTGGTATGACAAACAGCAAGCCTAAAGCTACACGCAATACTGTCGGCGCATATGCCGCGCACTTATCATCGCATTTATTTTCCATAATAAAACCTCCATTGAAATTTGTAAGCAGCATTCCATCACCCAAAGACTAAATTTCTTTCCTTTGATAGTTCAAATAAAATTTGAATAATTCAACAGAAACTTTATATAAAATTACACAAAATCGATGCTGATGGGATATACGGTCATTGCGCCAGTTGGAGATAATCTTGATGCGCTTTTCATCGGCATGAAAGAATTTCCTACTGAAAAAGTCTTCTTAATCACTCCAAAAGAGAATCTCCGTAAGGCAAAAAAACTTGAAAAGAAGTTAGCTATCTTTTCTATACCTGTGGAGATATTAGAAATTCAAGGCAGTCTAATGGAGAACATGTTTTCTTCTTTTGGAGAAATTTGTGCAAAATATAACCATGATGATATTATTGTTAACGTAGCTACCGGCGACAGGCTGAGTACTTGTGCTGCTTTGAGCGCAGCATTCGCTAATGGACTGAAAGCGTTTGGAGTTGTTGACAAGAAGCCGATGCTGCTGCCGATCATGAAGCTATCGTATTACAACGAGTTGACAGATAGTAAATTTAAAATTCTTACTAAGCTTAATTCTGGTGATTATGCAACCTTGACTGAACTAGGTAGGAAAACCGATATGTCTTTATCACTGCTTTCGTATCACCTGAATGGTACTTTAAAGCATAAAGGACTTCTTCAATTACGTTTGATAGAAGTTAAAGGCCAGAATAAAAATGTATTGGTGAAGTTATCACAGATGGGCTCTTTGCTGCTGAAAGGGTATGTATGACTTGATTAAGAAAGCAACCAAAAAATTATTCTTTTTTGATTTTCTTTCCAGATGCCTGATGGTTTTTTCTATCTGCTTTTTTAACATCTTGAAATAGCCCGCGCGAAAGAGCGTACCGCTTGTATTTGTTTATTATTGGGATGGACTGCAGGCCTTCTTAGTTTAATATGCCGCAATGCTTCTTCAACACTTATTCCTGTGGAAACAAGATAGCTTGCTACTAGCGTAGGAGCGCGGCCGTGTCCTCGCTGGCAATGAACATAAGTTTTTATCTTTTTATTTACCAAATCGTTGAGAAAATTAACCCCTATCTTTAACTGCTTTAAGGAAGGAGCTGTGTGATCTTTAGTAGGGATCCATAAGTAATAATCTACACCGAAAGGCTGGTCCAATTGTTTATCTTCTAGGCTGATGTCAGCATGTATCCTTTTCTTCAGCAATGATTTTTCAAAGTGTCCCTGACAGCACCGGTTAGTGCCAAGGTAAATATAATCTGTTATCTTTGAATATTCAAAAATCAATGGCGGATGTTTCATTCTGCCTATTTTTCTTTTTGACATCTCATAATCACTTGCTTATGTAAAGCAGGACAGGTATAAATAATGTGCGGTAAATTGGCACAATCTGTTTTGTGAATGATACTATCAGCAAAAAAACTTATATACAGAAACAGATTCAGTAACATAGGTGATAGGTTTGCAGAAAATAATTGTACTTCCAATTTTATTGTTGTCTTTAATCTCTTTATCTCTATTCGGCTGTTCTCAAACAACTATAACTTCCCAGTCTGACAACCCTGAAAAAGCCATGGCTTCAGAGGCCTGGCTTAATGCTGAACTGACTGATGCAGCTACGGGGAAAACTTTCAAAATAAGCGATTTCAAAGGAACTCCTGTCTTGTTAGAAAGTTTTGCTGTCTGGTGTCCGACTTGTACAAAACAGCAGAAGAATCTTAAACAACTTCATGAAGAGATTGGCGATGCTGTTGTTTCTATCTCCCTGGATACTGATCCAAATGAGGATACAGGTAAGGTTAAAGAACACATTGAAGCAAACGGATTTGACTGGCTCTATGCAGTTTCTCCTGTGGGAGTAACTCGGGCGTTGATTGACCAATTTGGCGTAGGAATTGTCAATGCTCCCTCAGCTCCTGTAGTCTTAATCTGTGAAGATCAGTCCGTACGATTTTTACAGATGGGAGTAAAATCAGTTGAAGAGCTTAAAGAGGAACTGGATAAAGGATGTTAAGACATGGTTAGCGCGATTACCAATTTATGGATCTCTTTTTTAGCGGGTCTTTTTGCTCCTCTCGGCGCAGTTTGTGTTCTGCCCCTTTACCCCGGGTTTCTTGCTTATCTTTCTGGTAAGTTATCGGGCAGGGAATCACAAAAAACTATAATCTTGCTTGGCATGATTGTAACCCTAGGCGTTATTCTATCGATGTTTATTGTCGGTTTGATATTCACGTTTTTTCTGCAGGAATCATTGACCAATGCTATTGGTATCATCTCTCCGATAGCTTTTGCTCTTCTTGCGGTTATCAGTATCTTGTTAATCTTCAACATGGATCTGGGAAGATTTTTTCCCAAGACTCATGCTCCTGTGTTGAAAAATCCATACTTCAGCTCATTGGTATTTGGCCTTTTTTTTGGCGTGATTGTGCTTCCATGCAATCCGGCTTCTCTGGCAGTATTATTTGCAGTAAGCACCTCCACAATGAGTTTCATAACAAACTTCTTCAATTTTGTCTTGTTTGGTGTGGGCATGGGTCTGCCGCTTCTGCTGTTCTCTATAATCTCTGCAGCCAAGAGTCAGCAAGTGATAGGATTTTTGGCAGCGCATAAGAAAAAGATCAACATGATTGCTGGTGTTATAATGCTGGGAATATCATTGTATTACTTGTTTTTCATCTTTAAGGTGCAAGGGTTGGCGGGTCTATGAGTTGGAGGTTTAAATGAAAAAAATAATTACATTCACGGGGATTTTGATTAGTTTATTTCTTATCACAAGCTGTGTTACACAGGAAACTGGGCAATCCCTCGAACAGATTTCAGAATCTGAAGACCTCAACGAAAAACTTATAGATCGCCCCATGGAACCGTCAGAAGAAGAAGGAATTCAAGTCACTTCCACGGGAGTCAAATATCTTGTTCATCCCTCAAAGATTATTGGCGGCGGACCTCCCAAAGACGGCATACCTTCCATTGACAAACCCAGATTCAATCCTTTGCCGGGAATTGCCTGGATTGAAGATAATGAATTGGTGTTAGCGATAGAATACAAGGGTGTAAAAAGAGTTTATCCTTTGCAGATCATGGTCTGGCATGAGATAGTTAATGATGTTATCGCTGGTGATCCTGTCCTTATTACCTACTGTCCATTGTGCGGTTCAGGCATTGCCTACGAAAGGACAATTGAAGTTGACGGAGAAAGAGTCGAGGTTGAATTTGGAACTTCAGGAAAGTTATATAATTCTAATTTAGTAATGTACGACAGGCTTACGGATACTTATTGGACGCAGATTGAGGGTAAAGCGATTGTAGGAGAGCTGACAGGGCAGGAATTGAAAGAAATATCCATAGATACAGTTGTTTGGAGAGATTACAAAGATGAAAACCAGAATGCGGAAGTGTTAAGCAGAAGCACGGGATATGTAAGAAACTACGGCCGGGATCCGTATGGAAATTATTATGAAAATAGTTTCCTGCTTTTTCCTGTTGAGGATGAAGATGACAGGATTCATCCAAAAACTATCATCTTTGGTATAGAAGTTAATGGCGCTTACAAGGCATACATGGAGAGTGACTTGACTGAAAAGGGAGAAATTATTGACGTTGTCAATGGTGTTAATGTTAAAGTTGAACGCAGTTCTGAAGGGATTGTGAAAGTAACAAACCTTGATAACGACGAAGAGATTATCAAGGAGAGGGACATGTGGTTTGCCTGGTACGCTTTCCATCCTGAGACGGAGTTGTATGAGGGATGATAAGGAAGATTTTATTAATTTTTATTTTATACTTTCTCGTCGGATGCGCGCCGCAGTCAGCTACGGAAGTTATTGAACCTGCAGAAATTTCTGATAAATATGAGGATTACGAACTTGAAATTATCGCAGAAAACCTTGACACGCCATGGTCGATCGATTTTCTTCCAGACGATACCTCGATATTCACAGAGAGAGGGGGTAATGTTGGGATAATAAAAGATAAGAAAACAATGATTATTGCGGCTTTGGACGTGAACGAAGTCAGCGAATCGGGATTACTGGGAATCACAGTCGATCCAGACTACAAGAAAAATAACTTTATCTACGTTTATTATACTTATGATGCAGGCAACAGAGTTTCAAGGTTTACATTGGAAGATGAAACTTTGTCAGAGGAAACAATTTTACTAGATAATATTCCAAATGCTAAGTTCCATGATGGCGGAAGAGTTAAATTTGGACCGGATGGTAAACTTTACATAACTACCGGAGATGCTGTTCAGCCAAGTTCTGCCCAGGATATAAATTCCCTTGCAGGAAAGATACTAAGAATGAACAAGGATGGTTCGATTCCGGAGGATAATCCTTTTAGAAATTATGTTTATTCTTATGGTCATAGAAATCCTCAAGGTCTGGCCTGGAATGAGGAAGGGAAGTTGTTTTCTTCTGAACACGGACCTACGAGAAATGACGAGATAAACATAATAACTCTGGGAGGAAACTATGGCTGGCCGCAGGAATGCACTGAATCAGGCGATTTCATGAATCCAATAAGATGTTTCACGGAATTTACTATAGCTCCTGGCAGCCTTGCCTATCATGAGAACAATCTATACGTTTCAGGATTGAGAGGAACACAGCTAAGGAAACTTACTTTGGATGAAGACAATTCAAATGTTTTAGGGGAAGAAGAGTTATTTACAGATCTAGGCAGGATAAGGGAAGTCGTTGTTCATGGCGGTTATTTGTACTTTACCACCAGCAATTATGATGGCAGAGGTATTCCGAGGATCAATGATGATAAGATTATGAGAGTAAAAATATGATGGAAAGGTTTTTAAACACATGTTAAATTATATAAACATATGTTAAAAATAATTAACGAACTAAAGCCGTTTTTTGAAGACTGTTATAGGCGGATCAATGTCCGTGAGTATGCAAGGATAATGAAATCATCTCCCCCTACAGCTTCAAAAATTTTGACCAGATATTTAGAAGAGGGGCTTTTAAGAAAGGAAGAAGATAGAAATTATTTTTTCTTTTACGCAAATAAAGACAGTAAAACTTTCATAGACTTGTCAAGGATTTATTGGCATTATAGGCTGCAGGAGGTTATTTTATATTTAGGAGATGTATTTACTTCTCCAGCATTAATATTGTTCGGCTCTATATCTAAAGGAGAGACAAAAATAGATTCAGATATAGATATAGCTGTTTTTGCTAATAAAAAAGAATGCATCCTCACAAATTTTGAAAAAAAGCTAAAAAGAAACATACAGTTATTCTGTTTTCCATCACCTAAAGATATAAAAAATAAAGAACTTGCCAGCAATATTCTTAACGGATATATATTGAGAGGTAAAGTGTCTATATAATATGGATTGGAGGGAATGCTGCAATAAAAGGATAGTAAAAGAAGTGTCGTTAGACCACGGACTGATCAGTTCTCTGATCAAATCAAGCGCCAATAAATTATTTTCAGCGAGTGAATTAAAGATAAGCAAAGTAACAGCAGGTTCAAAAGTTTCTCTGGCTTACGATTCACTGCGTGAAATTCTTGAAGCATTTGCATTACAGAAAGGATATAAGATATATAATCACGAATGTTATGCCGCTTTTCTAAAAGAAATTTGCGGCGAGAGCGCAAAAGGTGACGAATTTGATGATGTCAGAAAAATACGAAACGCGATTAATTATTATGGCAAGGATATTTCTGTAGATGATGCTGATAGTATAATATTTAGGGTAATTAAGCTTAGAAAATTCATAATATCTATGCTTAAAGAGGTGTGAAAATGAAAGCTGTATGGAATAGCAAAGTAATAGCTGAAAGTGATAAAACTATTGAGATTGAAGGAAATCAATATTTTCCGCCAGATTCTCTAAAGAAAGAATTTCTAAAACCAAGCGATCATCACACTACTTGTCCCTGGAAGGGAGAAGCCAGTTATTATGACGTCGTTGTTGACGGCAAAGTTAACAAGAATGCAGCTTGGTTTTATCCAGTTCCTAAAGAAGGTTCCGTGGAAAAGGTCGGCAAGGATTTTGCTAATTATGTTGCTTTTTGGAATGGTATCAAAATATCATAGATGTTTTGGGACATCAAAGACAGTAAAAAGCGCTCTTTCCAAAAATGTAGTAAATTATTTAATGTGTTAATGTTTTGAGATTGAGAAGTGGTAGAAACAAGAATAATTAAAGAGGTAGATTATTTTGAATACAGGAGACTTGTTGATCGGTTTAAGGACAAGATAAAAATCAATCCCCATGCATACTTCAGATTAAATGAAATGCAAAGAAAGGTATATAAAGATGAGGCGCTTATAGAATTATTAACTGAAGAAAAACCAGCGTTCATCGGAATTCAGAAGAATCAAAATTATGCCGCATTCTTCAGTAAGAAGAAAGGTTATCTTAGACTGATGTTTAATGCAACTAAAACAAATATTGAAACAGTAACATTTCACATAACTGACAACATACCAAAAATCTAAAATGGAAACAAAACATCTTGATGCGAAAGGAAAAGGAGAAATGGATTACGATTATGCCAATGATATACTATTCTTTAAAGTTAAAGAAAGAGAATACGATCGTTCCATTGAGTTAGAAGATGTAGTTTTGGATATTGATAAAGAAGGATACATTACCGGAATCCAGATTTTTGGAGCTTCTAATATGTTTAATATTCAAAAAAATGCTTTACAGAATGTTCAAAAATGGGAATTTAAAGTAAAGACAGAAGGGAAAGTAGTTTTTGTTCAGTTAATGTTTAAAATGTTACGTAGAAATCAAGTTGTAGAGCGTGGTCAAAACTTGGTGAGAGAAGCCCCATCTTTATTGACTGATTCTGAAGTTATGTGCGCAGCAACTGCTTGAGGATAAATTTCAAGGAGAAGTATCTACAAAGGAATACAATAGACTTCGTAAGAGATAAAAATCATCTAATTTCTTTCCTGTCCAGAAACATCCAGTTTCAACAACTTTAAAAACACCAGCGCATTTCCATATTCATGGTAAAAAAAGAGAGGAACTGGAGAATATTTCTAGCCAGCGTTTTCTTCGTGCTGGGATTTTCAGTTATCTTTTCATTAGTAGGAGTTCTATTACAAAGTGTCTTGTCAAATGTGGCTTCAACTGTGCAAATTTGGCTGGGCAGGATAGGCGGGATTATAATCATACTTTTTGGTATCTACCTTCTTGGTTTACTGAACATTTCTTTCCTGCAAAGAGAGCATAAACTGAAAGTTAAAAGAAAATTTAGTTCAATGTATTTAACCTCTTTCGTTTTTGGCGCTGCTTTTGCTGTAGGCTGGACTCCTTGTGTAGGAGCAGTCTTGGGAGCAATACTCACTCTAGCCGTTACAAATCCAGGTACAGCGTTTTTCCTGATGTTATCTTACTCTTTAGGTTTAGGTATTCCCTTCTTATTGGTAGGATTATTTACAAACAAAGCGCAAAAAGTGATTTCTAAAGCAGGCAGATGGTTAACGTACCTGCAATATGTCTTTGGAGTTATCTTGATTCTTCTCGGAATACTAGTCTTTACAAACCAATTAAGCAGAGTTGCAAATTTATCTTTTGTTACAAGCTTGCTTACAAGCTTAAATATTGGCGGCGCTTCAGGAAGCATGAGCAGCCTAAATTTAGGGATAGCTTTCTTTGCCGGTTTTGTATCTTTTCTAAGTCCATGCGTAATGCCTTTGATTCCAGCATTTTTATCCTATCTTGCTTCCGTAGGAGTTAAACGTGGAAAAACAAGTGAATTACCAGAAGGTAAAACTAAAAATGAAGAAAAGTAATATTATACTTTTGATAGTTGTTTTATTTATAATAGGAGCTATTTATTATTTGGAAAGTGGAAAAGTTAAACCTGCTGATCTTGATGAATTAAATCAGGAGCAGGGATTAGATCAACCTGTTTCGGAGAAAAAAAATGGCGCAGATATGCCTCCAATGCCGGAGGTTGAGAAGCAGGATAAGCCTGTGTTCAAAGATGGCAGATGGCCGTTAGCTCCAGAACTTGTTGGGTTGACAGGCTACATCAACACTGAAGAGGGTATTAAAATTGCTGACTTTGAAGGAAAAGTTGTCCTGGTAGATTTCTGGACTTATTCATGCATCAATTGTATCAGAACATTACCGCATCTAACTGCCTGGCATGAGAAATATGCGGATAAAGGATTAGTCATCATCGGAGTTCACACTCCTGAATTTGAATTTGAAAAAGATAGAGAAAATGTTATCAATGCGATGGAGAAACATGGAGTAGAATATATCGTTGTCCAGGATAACAATTATGCTGCTTGGAGAAATTATAAGAACCGTTTCTGGCCGAGGAAATATCTTATAGACACAGACGGCTACATCCGTTACGATCACATCGGTGAAGGAGCTTATGCAGAGACGGAGAAAAAGATTCAAGAGTTATTAGCAGAAATCAACTCCGAAGTTTTGGATGAAGAACTTACCGGAATAGAAGATAAGACTCCCAAAGTAAAGACCACACCTGAATTATATGCTGGGTATGATTTTGCTCTTCCAAGAGGACAGGACATTGGTAATGATGGTGGACTGCAGCCTGATAAAAATGTTGATTACCAACTGCCTCCTACATTAAAGAAAGATTTTATTTATCTTGAAGGATCGTGGTTAAGCAACTCTGACAATCTTGAAGCAAAAGAAGAGGGTTCAATTCTATTAGGTTTCACTGCCGCGTCAGTAAATATTGTCGCTGATAATCTTGCAGAACCCGTCGAGATGGAAGTTTTGCTTGACGGCAAATATATTGAACAAAGTAAAGCTGGGAATGACGTACAATTTGATGGCAGCAGATCTTTCGTCCTAGTTGATGAACCAAGATTATACAACATTGTTGATAACGGTCTGATAGAATCTGAGCTGCAATTAAGAGTTACTGGAGGATTTACCTTTAATGCTTTTACTTTTGGTTGAAGAATTGCTTAATAGTTGTAATCTTTTCCTTTTTGGAAGTAAAACTTTCTGCTTCTTGGACTGAAATCTTTAATACCTTCATAGCTGTAAAGAAGGATATTATCTTCATCTGGAAGGTTTATGAACTTATAGTAATCGTATCTTGAATCAGCGAAAGATAGGGCTGCGTCTTCAATACTTTTATATTTTGCAGGTCTCCATTCAGATTCATTGATACTGATAACTCCATAGAAACCGTTATCACTAGGATAGATATAAACTGCATGGCCCGTATCATCTTCTTTATCTAATGGATCTTTTAAATTGTGTAAATACAGTCCAATTCCACTTTTTCCTAAAGAATAATGTGATAAAGCCAAAACTTCATCACAGTCCCCCTTTTTTGATGCCACAAAAGTTGCTGCCGAAGCCCAGACATCACATTTATCATCATCGGGGTCACAAAAAATCCCTCCAAACTGTTTTTCATCATAAGTATATTCTACATTATCATTTATCCATTTCTGGATTGCTGCCGGATTATTATAAAACTTATTAATTTGTTCATGTTCATCATTTGGCGGAATTAAGGTAAGATGCGGTCCGCAGGATAAAACAGTTGCTAGCGCAAAGATACTGGCGTCGACCTTAAACCCAATTCTAAAACCATCTATCCAATCCTCTCTGAAAGGGATTTTGCTTACTATTTTTTCCAGAATTTCTTTTGCTTTTCCAATAAAATAGATTAAGCCAACGAACTACTTTAAAATAACCTTTATACTATATATGTTTTTCATGTTTTTTAATTTTCATGACAACAATCCTTATAAACCAGATATCGGGTGTTATTATAATGACTAAAATAACTTTTGAAAATAATAAATTGATTGTTCCGGACAATCCTGAAGTAGGCTGCATCGTGGGCGATGGTATAGGGATAGATGTAACTCCTGCAGCGCTAATGGTCATCAATGCCGCTTTAGAAAAAGCATATAGAGGAACAAAAAAAATTGACTGGCGGGAGATTATTGTTGGAGAGAAATCTGTACAGCAGGGAAAAGAACTCTTTCCCAAGGAAGCATTAGAAAGGATAAAAGAATTAAAAGTAGTCCTTAAGGGTCCTTTAACTACTCCAGTGGGGAAAGGACACAGAAGTCTTAATGTTGCTATCAGACAGGAATTAGACTTATATGCTTGTGTTAGACCTGTTAAATACGTCCCGGGAGTGCCTAACCCTGTGAAAAATCCTGAAAAATTGGACGTAATTATCTTCAGGGAGAATACCGAAGATGTCTATGCCGGCATAGAATGGGAAGAAGGAACTCCTGAAGCGCAGAAAGTCATTGAATTCCTGGAAACAGAGATGAACAAAACTATAAGGAAGGATTCTGGTATTGGGATAAAGCCGATCAGCGTTACCGGAACAAAAAGGTTAGTGAGAGCAGCAATCAAGTATGCCATTGACAACAACAGAAGATCTGTTACTTTAGTTCACAAGGGCAACATCATGAAATTTACCGAGGGAGCTTTCAAGGAGTGGGGTTATCAGGCAGCGCAGGAGGAATTTGCCGAGTATGTTGTAAAGGAAGGAGAAGAAAACCATCATGGTAGAATTATCATCAACGATCGGATCGCAGATTCCATGTTCCAGCAGTTATTGTTAAGACCGGAGGAATACGATGTTATTGCCACAACTAACCTTAACGGGGATTATCTGTCAGATGCCTGCGCTGCTCAAGTAGGCGGATTAGGTTTAGCTCCAGGAGCTAATATTAATTATGAAAAAGGTATTGCTGTGTTCGAAGCTACTCATGGGACCGCTCCCAAGTATGCAGGCATGGACAAAGTGAACCCGGGTTCTTTAATCCTGTCTGGGGTTATGATGCTCGAACATCTTGGCTGGCGGGAAGCCGCCGACTTGATAAGAGAGGCTTTAGAAAAAACCATTCAGCAGAAAAAAGTAACTTACGATCTTGCAAGGCAGATGGACGATGCAATATTATTAAAATGTTCTGAGTTTGGCAATGCAATCATAAAAAACATGATGTAGATTAAATAATCTAGAGAATTTGCTGACTAGAAATTTTCTTCCAGATACTTGATGATTTCTGAAGATTCTCCTATATACTTACCGTCAACATTTATCACTGGAACCGTTGGTACACCACTTTTCTCCAGCAATTCTTTTCTTTGAGGATCTTCCCTGTCGTAAGAAACGTTAACTTTCTCGTATTCCAGCCCCATCTCATCAAGTTTTGCTCTAACTTTTGCGCAGAAAGGACATTGTTCAAATTGAAATAAGGTTATTGATGCCATAGAATTTTATTATTAAGGATTAGTTATAAATTTAACGTTGTTTCTTTCTATCTCTCACATGACTGCCTATCACGATAGCCGCGCTTATCAAGATCAAATTTTTTATTATGTACTGCCCTTCCAAAGTCAGAGCGTAAGGTTTTGCACCAAAAACTATACCTGGCAATACAACTAAAGGTAGAAATGTTCCGACCATCTGTATAAACAATAACAAAATTCCAATTCTTATTAAAGGTCTGTACAATAAACATAGTCCAATCACAACTTCCCACCATCCTAGAAATGGAACGAACCATGATGGAGAAAACCAGTAGACTGTATGCGCAACTAATTTCTGTGCAGGACTTAACCCAAGAGGTTTTAAGATTCCAAACCAGATAAAAATTGTTGCCAGGGAATAACGCAGCAAAGGAACACCTGCTTCTTTCATCCAGCCGGTAATTTTCTTATCAATCCTGTTAAAATCTTTTTTAAACTGTTTATACATCTTCCTTACCAATATTTTTATTCAACTATCGGATTAATCTCATTGCCGAATATTTTGCCTGCTTTTCTGCAATAATCCGCAATATTTCTTTTGAACCAGTCAGGCTTACTTTTTTGTATTTTTCCCATGACATAATAACTAATGGCCATCACTCCGCTATGACCGCAATCCTTTAGCAAGGGAATGTTTAACCTGTGTTTCCCCCAGGTACTGTTATCATAACCAAAACTTATGAACAGTTCATCTGGACGACTTACGACAGTAGTAGCATGTTTTATGTACTCACTGGTGGAAATAGTATAGGCTATGCGTCTGCCAAAGAGTTCTACAAATTTCTTATCAAGCATTTCCATCATTGTTTCAAACTTAGGCGGCAGAATGATATAAAATGCATTAAATTTCTTCAAGTCAGGAAATCTTATTTTTGCAATTTTATCATTGACAAATTCCAAAATTGTTTTTGCATCTTCGTGTGTTTTTCCTAGAACCATCCCCATGTAAGTTGAGGTGTTATATGTATAAGGTTCCCTGTTTTTTGGGAATACATAAGTTTTATCAGCAAATTTCCTTGCAGGCGCCTCATGGTTGTTAGTTATTAAAGTAACTTTCTTTTTGTATTTCTTTGCTTTTTTAGCGATGATTGGCGCATGCTTGCCTCCTGAAGCAGAAACTAAAACTACTCCGTCAATGGATTTTATTTTTTTAAGTTTATTCTCATAACTTGATTCGTCTGCAAAAACTGCATCGTAATCCTGGAAAATAATCTCTCCAGTCGCAGCAGCATTGCCGCTTCCAACTACAAGTGGACGCTTGTAAGGAATTTTAATACTTGGCAGTTTTTCCTGCGAGAAAAGTTCTAATGCAGCAAGAACGCATACATCTAAGTCGGGAATGTTTTTCAGGGTAAAGTTATTCATAATTTCAATATTCTTTTTACTATCGTTTTTTTTCATCCGCTTCCTCATCTAGTCAACTTAACATAATCCTTGACAATATCCTTTGTAAACTTATGCATGCCTTCATAAGTCTTGAAATGTTTAAGCATATCCTTGATAACACTAAAAGGAAGTGTGGCAATATCTGCTCCTACCAAAGCAGACTCTCTTACTTGTCTGGTGTTGCGTAATGATGCAGCTAACACCTTGGTTTTTAATTCATGTCTTTTCATTATCTGTACACATTGCCTGACTAAATCTATCCCGGAAAAAATTCCGTTGTCATGAAGCATTTTTTCTTTGAAGACTCTTCCTTGTGCTGGATAATATTCAGATTTATCAAATTTAATCTTATTTCTGTCCCTGATAAAATCGTCAATTCTTCCTGCAAAAGGGCTTATGAAAGCCACTCCCGCTTTCGCAGCCAGTAAAGCCTGTTCGGGAGTAAAAATTAAAGTACAATTAACTGGTATCTTTGATTTTGACAACTCTTTTATGGCTTTTATCCCGTCAAATTGTGTTTCATCCTTTTCTGAAAATGCCGGATTAATCGGAATTTTTATGTAAACATTATTGGCAACAGGATTAAACATCTTATACAACGCCTTGCCCTGCTTGACCATTCCTTTAGCAGTAGTTTCTGTAACCTCTAAACTAACTGGTGTTCCCTTAGCAACCTTAAGAATTTCAGTGATGTAGCTTTTCAAATTAAGCTTCTGTCCTGCTTTCTTGCGTTTATCAACAGCTTTCTTCATCAAGGAAGGGTTTGTCGTAACCCCATTAGCGATCCCCCAAGAATATGCCTGCTTAACTTCACCCAAATCTGCTGAATCAATAAAGATCTTCATTTTTTCTCTACTTACCTCCTTTACCTCTCAACGCAGCTGCAGCAGCTCCATATAAGCTGACATTATAATCTTTAATTACATATACAGGAATTTTTTTCAATACTTTTCCTAATTTCTTTGTTTTGGTAAGTTCTTTCTTGAACGATTCTTTCTTAAAAATTGAACTGTTTTTTGCAGCAATACCTCCGCCGATGTAGATGCCTCCTTCCGCAAGGACATCCAATGCAAAATTTTTTGCGCATCTTCCGTAAAATTTAAGGAAGATAGAAAATGTATCTCTGCATTGCTTATCCTTGTTCTTATGCTTAGTGATAATCATAGGATCATATTTTGATCTCTTAATTTCATGAGAACAGCTGGTTTTCTTATATTTCCTGCTTTTTTCCAGAAAGTTGTAAATATTACTTAGTCCCCTGCCTGACAAGACATCTTCCCACTCTACAATATCATTCCCGGTATTTTTTTGGATAAACTCACGCAATCTCAATTCTTCTTTATTTAACATGGGTAAATCACCATGTCCTCCTTCGGAAGGAAAAGGAACGTACTGTTTTTTATCTTCATCAAAAAGAAGAATTGCTTTCCCCAATCCGGTTCCAGCTCCTATAAGGACTTTTGCCGCTCCCTTAACTGCTTTCCCACTCTTAACCATTAAAATGCCTTTTTTAGGCAATGCTTCTATGCCGTAAGCAATTGCCTGAAAATCATTAATCAAAATTATAGACTTGAGTTTTGTTTTTTTCTCTATCTCTTTTAAGTTCACATCCCATGAAAGATTGGTGAGTTTTATCTTGTCTTGAGAAACAACTCCTGCGCCTGCGAAACATGATTTAGAAATTTTCATGTTATGTTTATCTTTAAGATGTTCAAGAATTTCTATAACGACCTTAGTGAAGTTCTTTATTTCTTTACTCTGTAAATGCAATGATATTAGTAGCTTCAACTTACCTTTATTTTCAATCAACACGCCTAAATCAGTTGTGGTTCCTCCAATGTCTGCTGCCAGAATTGCATCATTTTTGCGCTTGTCAATTTCTTCATAAACTATTTCCTTAAAAAAAACCATCTAGACCGAACCTCTTTTTTTTGGTAAGCTAAAATCTTAAAATATTTTTCTTACTGCTTTCACCACGGCATTCTTGCTTTGCAATGTCCTAACCTCATCTGCCAGATTTTTTTCACCAATCACGTCTTCAATCCAATTAGCAAAATCATTCTTTTGTTCATTGACATGGTGCAGGAAAGTTTCATTGTTCATGTTTCTCAATGCGCCGGGAAGCTCTTTCAGATTCTTAAGAACATTTCCGTCATTTACCCAGAATTGTTTCTCGTGATGGACATTTTCCCAAACTTTCGTCTTTTTACTTGCCAATCTTGATGAAGATTTTTTTCTCATCATGGATTTTAATGACGTTGTTTTGTTTCTTGCCATCAAATTTCTTTTTGTCATTGATTATCGCCTCTTTATTTTTTTGATTTTAAACTGGAATTTTCATCCCATTTACCCTTGTCTTCAAGTCTTTGAAGATATTCATGAAATATATAAAAGCATCGTAGGAACTTTCATAAGGGCTGAAATATTTATGCACATCTCCGTCGTTGAACCATTTTGTGCACATGTAATAAAAGTGGTCTGAAGTCTGCATCTTTCTCCAGTCCTGAATTAATTTTGGATCATTTATCTCTTTAATTTCGTTCTCTAAAGCATACAGCTTGTGGATTGCGGATCTTTGCATATCGTTGCCCAGCCAGGCGCTTACATCTCTTTCTACATCAGCCCAAGAGAGCGGGTTATGGACATCAAGTTCTCCTACAGCCGGGTAATCAGCTGCAACTTCACTAGGGAACTTAAAATGGTTATCTGGATGTTTGAGCAGTTCTTTTGGTAAATGGCGCAGGAATTCAAAAATTCCCGTACTTTCCCATTGATGTTCTCCAAAAGTTTCATAATCCATGAACAGATTGACCGTGTTCCCATTTCCATTTACAGCATTTATCCATTGCGCATATTTGTCTACTGTAAGAGGATGTTCCTGCCAGCTTTTGTTTGAGAAACGGAAAGCTATATCATCTGAAAGTTTATAATTTTTAAGAAGAAGAGGAATCTTTGAATTTACGGGAGTATAAACAAAATTAGGCGATCTCCATGCTAAGACGTCATCCCATCCTTCCATGATAACAGCTTTATAGCCCATTTTCTCAATTTTCTGGGCCAGAGCATTATTATATATCAACTCAGTATTTCTAAAAACTGTAGGTTTCACTCCAAATAGTTTTTCAATTTTATCTTCATGCAGCTTTACCTGTTCCTCGAATTCTCTCTCAGAATACAAAAATGCCAAAGAATGGTAATAGGTCTCTGCAAGAATTTCTACCTGTCCAGTTTTTACCAATTCCTGAAAACTTTCCAATACTTGCGGGCAATATTGTTCACATTGTTCCAGGAAAACTCCTGAGAAGCTGAAACTTATTTTAAATTTTGGATCATTTTTTAGAATATCTAAAATAATCTTATTTGCAGGCAGGTAGCATTTCTCCGCTACCTTATACATGATAACCTTATTTCTGGCTTCGTCAAAATAATCTTTGCTATTTCCTATGTCAAAAACCTGATATCTACTTAGCCTGTAGGGCTGATGAACCTGAAAATAAAAACAGATGCTTACCACTTAAATCCCCTCACAAAATTATTTATTTTATAGATTATTATACTTTTAAACTTGATTCTTAGCATGCTTATCTATGGCATGCAATGCTGCAAATAACAAGACAACTACAGCAAAGACCCCTCCTAATCCAAGGAATTGCACTTCCTGAGTTTGCGGACTTCCGATTACAGCACCGGTAATCTGAGCTGCCTGAGAACTTATTCCGATTAAGGAAATTATAAAGATGACTGCCACTATAGTTACAATTACCTCGTATTTTCTATGGTCTATGCTATGGCTGACAACAGGTTTTGGAAATGGAATTTTGCTTTTTTTCAGCAGATCTGAAAACTCATTTGCTACAGGAGAATTACCCAGGGGGTAGTTAAATGATTTAAGGATTCTGTCAGTTTTCCAGGAATAAAATCTATCTTTTAAAGTATTAAACAACGTTTTAATGTTCTTGTTGTCTGCATTTTTGTTTCCTTCACTATCATCATCTTGCTTTTGCGGTGTGTTAAACATATTCATCATGGAGGTGGTATCAACTTTCTCTCCTTGCCCGGGGTCATTTTTATTTTGCAAAGGACTCTTTCCTAATTCTCTATCTGGTTCTGAAAAATCTCTTAGATTTTTGGAACCCCCAGAAACTCCGTCTCTGGTGGGCTTCTGGATCTCGTTAATTCTTCTCTTGATAGCAGACGCAGCAGCTTCTTTGTCAAAAGTTCCAGCTAATAATTCAGCTAACTTCTCATCTCTGTGTACATCTCTGACCCAGTTATGGAAGTCATTCTTTTCTTCATTGACATGGTGCTTGAAAGTCTCTTCATCCATCTCTCCCAAAGCAGATAGAAGTTCTTGCATATTTTTCAATGTAGTTCCGTCAACTACCCAGAAACTATGGTTTGGTTCTACATCATCTAGGATACTTTTTTTCACTTTCAACCTCTTGAGGGAGTATAACCATTTAGTATTTAAATAATTTACTTATTATGGTACGTATTAAGTTTAAGTTGATGGCAGCCAGAGTGAAGCTGTTTCTGCGCTTCGTGATTATGGTGTACCACCATCCTCAGCTTACAATTCGTACAATAAGAAGGTTATACTCACAGAAGGGCGTCCATCAACTTAATACATACTTATTATGCATGTCCACAGACCAGATTAACCATCCTGCTATAAACATCGACACATTTCTTTGCCGGAGTATCCCAGTTAAATTTTCTAACTTCACTGCTGCCATTTTTGCATAAAGAATCATGCAGTTCCTGATGTTCAAGCACGGATACAATCTTACTGGCCATCTCATCGACATCCCAAAAGTCAACCTTAAGACAATGAGATATCACTTCGGAAACTCCGGACTGTTTAGAAATGATTACGGGAACATTATTCCTCATTGCTTCCAGAGGCGTTATCCCAAATGGTTCTGAAACGGAAGGCATTACATATAGATTTGCCATGCGGTATGCCCTGTCAACTTCTTTTCCTTGTAAAAATCCAGTGAACAGAAATTTATCTGCAATGCCTAACTCTGCCGATTTTTCTATCAGGAACGGCTGCATATCGCCGCTTCCAACGATTATAAAAGTTACATTATCCATATATTCGAGAACTTTTTTTGCAGCGTACAGGAAATAGTCTGGCCCTTTCTGCAATGTTATCCTTCCTAAGAACAGGACGACTTTCTCTCCCTCCATTCCTCCATTATGGGACTGGAAAGAATCTTCATTGAATTCTACAGCATTATGAACAACATTTATCTTTTCAGGATTTATGCCGTAATGTTCTATAATTTTATTTTTTGTAAATTGTGATACTGCGATAATCTGATCAGCCGCATGCAATCCTTCCCTTTCAATATCATATACATGCTGATTCACGCCATTACCGCCTGTACGATCAAACTCTGTTGCATGCACATGAGCAACAAAAGGTTTGCCGCTAATTTGTTTGGCTGCAATTCCAGCCTTATATGTCATCCAGTCATGAGCATGTATCACGTCATGCTTCTTATCTTTTGCAATGGCGGCTGCCTTTTGGGCATATCTTTCCACTTCCATAAACAAATTTTTTCCATAAATCTCTCTCTTTCTTGTCGGAGAAAAATCACTTCTCAAGATTTCCTGCTGATATTCTTCAGGAGTCATATAAGCTGATAAAGGGGAATCAATTTTTTTTATCTCTATCATGCAATCTTCTGCTGAAACTAAATCCACAAATTCAGATTTTAACTTTTCTGGAGCTCTGGGTATGACAAATGTTATTTGCATCCCATTATTACTCAGTCCTTTAGCAAGTCCATGGCAGGCCGTACCTAGACCTCCTTTATTGAATGGGGGGAACTCCCAGCCGAACATTAAAACTTTCATCATCGATTCTCCAAAGACGGAAGTAAAAAAATGTTTGCATTTTTAGAGGCTGGGTCTAAGTTCGGGCAATAGCTTGGTTTAGGTTTGTCTGGGTTAGCATTGCCAATGGAGGCGCATGAAGTCCAGGAATTAAGATTAAAATAAGACTTCATAATCGCGCCGTGCATGCTAACGGAGGACAAACCTAAACCTAAAAATATTTGTTGCCAGAACTTTGCCCCACATTGCATTTTTATGACTTCCATTTTATTTTTTATTCTTATTTAGTGTATTCTTCTTCTTATTTAGTGTATCATCATCATTATTGCCGTTTAATTTAGGCGGGTTGCACATTTTACATATGCCTAGTTCATCAAGCTTTTCAAGGTATTTATTTATAGCAATTACAAAACCTGCATGGCTCCATGTTAATGGAGCTACTGAAACAGGGCTGCCGTCATGTGGATGAAGCTGTTCAGGGAGTATCCCTGTTTCTAGCGCGTGCAGGGCAGCCCATTCAAAAATATCTCTGGCTGCCTTTAGGTCAGACTCGGATTTAGCGATTTTGATGTAATACTCTGCAAGCCATAACGTGGTTATTATCCAAGGATTTCCTGGGGTGTTAGGGTCTCTTCTGTGATAATTGTCATTTTCGTATCTTGCATAACCGCCGATACTGGTATTGCAATGCAGAGCTGAGATAAATAACCCCATGCTGCTTTTTACTTTTGGATCGTCTGGAGGAAGAACTTTATATTCAAAAATACCATATGCGCTGCTGGCGTCAATTGTGATGTCTCGTTTTAATATCTCTTCCCCTGATTGCTCGCTGGAATAGTAGATCATCTTGATGAATCTTTTCTCTTTTTCGTCGTAAAGATACTTTAAGATTCCTACTTTGATTTTATCTGCCGCTTTAAGGTATGTTTTTTCTTTTGCCTTTGTACCAAATGCCTGCTCAAAGTTAGCTGCTGCCAGCAGACCGGCGTAAACAGCTGCGCAGGTAAATGTATGTATGCCTAACTTTTCTTCCCATAGATCGTAACTTTCTTTTGGCAGGCCGGTCTTTTTATCGATAAACTTAACCATAAAATCTGCAGCTTTCCTTATGAAGTTATTGAAAATCTTTTTGACGTATTCGTTGTCCCCATGCTGTTTATAATGTTTCCATAAGGCATCAAGAACTAATGCTAGCTGGTCTTCTTGTATCGGAAATTGGGTATGGCCGTGTTTTATCCAGGGATGCCAGGAACTTCCTAATGATTCATCCGGTCTATATTTGTGGAAAAGATAACCTTCATCTGTGATCACTCTGCCGCAAAATTTGAAAAAACTTTCAGTTATTTCTGTGTATCCTGCCCTATCAAGGGATCTTGAGATTAATGCTCCATCTCTTGGCCACATATAATTGTAAGTGTCTTTCCTTAAAAAGAGGATGTCAGAATCACTGGAAGCTATGATTGCTCCTCTTTTATCTACATGGCTATTTATCACCAATAATGAACGCTTGAACAGATCAACCACTTTTGGACTTAAATCATAAAAGTCAAATTTAGTCCTGTTGACCCATTTTTTCCAGTATTTTTCTGTTACATCCATGATTTTCTGGGGTTCCTCTTCCAGGATAAAACTGTTCAATGAATCTACTTCCTGATACTTTTCACCTGCGCAGATCCAGTAAAAAAGCGACTGTGTTTCTTTCGCTTTGATAGAAATATTGAATGAAAGTACTGAATCTACGGAACCATGCTCAATCGGATTGCCGCTAAGCTCTCCATCTTCTGCATCTACATACGTTCCTTCCATACCATATTCTCCCACCAACCCTGTTGCATAGCCGCTTATACCGCATACTTTTTTATCAACATAGCAGCCATTCATCAGGAAATATCTTTTTCCCTTATAATGAATCAATGATTGTAGTTTGGGGTTGTAATATACTGTATCTCCTAGATTAGCTTCAGATATCTCAAACTGCTGATGAAAGAAAATACGGGCTTCCCTGTCTTTTTCTACAAGGTTCCTGATGGTCAATTTTCTTAAGAAAATATTTTTATGGTGGCAGACAACATCGTTTATTTTGATCTCTAGTCCCAGTTTTTGGTTTGTTCCCTTAATATCTGTAACCATGGTCTCTTTCTTATAAGAAATAGTTTTCTCCCACTCGGAAGAGTCAAACCAGCTGAATTTTCCGTCAACCCATATGCCTAATTTATGAAATTTTCCGTTAACATGATTTTCCTGCCCAACGTAAGGGTAATAGAAATCTCTCAGATGCCCTTCTTTGTCAATTCCTACTAAGATATTTTCATTTCCTAAAACAAAATGTCTAGTCATTTAAACCTCTTTTCAATATTCCCCCATGAAAATCACTTCTTTTTCTTCGTTTTTTTAGCAGGTTTCTTAGCTGTCTTCTTTTCTTTTCCTTCTCCAAGAGCTTTTGTTATCGCATCTGGATTAAAGCCTACGATAATCTGGTTTCCTATCTCAACAACGGGAACACCCATCTGTCCAGATTTTTCAATCATTGCGTTGCGCGCTTTTTCATCTTCGGCCGCATTAAGTTCGGTGTAGGAAATTTTTTTACTTTTAAGAAACTCTTTCGTTTTTTTACACCAGGGACAGGTTGGTGTAGTATAAATCTTGACTTTTGCCATCATTGAACACCTCTTTTTAATAATTTATGTTTGTTAATTATCTCTTTTTAAGAAATGTTCCTTACTTTATAAGAGTTTTCGTCATTAAATTTTCACTTAGTTCACGTTTTTCTCTCTCCCTATTCGGCACAGTTCGAAAAGTGAGTGATTTCCGTGTTTTTAGACATATTTTGGGAAGATTCCTTGTGGACATTTTATCATTTTGTCGTCGTTTGAAGTTTATACTAAATCAACTTTAAAGAAAACAAAAAAAGTGAGTGATTTTATGAATCACTTAGAAATTGAATTGTGCCTTAAGTCCTCTATCTATTTAGAACTTTTGATGAATTTGGGTGAAGCGAAGCGTAACCGTTTAGACTATGTTATGTTTAGTCAGGAAGTGATTGAAAGTGTTACCGTAGTTCATCAAAAGTTTGTTTGTCAAATAACGAGCAGAGCGAGACTAAATTCAAGGGACTTAAGAAAAAGATTTGTAAAATTATTTAAATTACTGCTACTTACTGAGTATTATGGTTGATATTTTGGAAAAAATTGCTGATTTTTATGATCTTTCAGAGGGTTTATCAAGAACTCCAAGAGATGATGATAAATTAGAAGAAAGTATGCCAAAAAATTATAAAATGATTTTTCGTTTGGTTAGAAGACTTATACGAATTTTCTTAGTTGCTTCTTTTGTTGTTTTTATGTATATGCTTATTACAAGAGATTGGTCTATTTTCTCACCACTGTTTTTCTTTATTCTGCTTCCAAATTCTGTTTTTTCTATAATCAAACAACAAATGAGAAAATATGCAAAAAGAAAATTCAACTAAATAAATTTTTAATACCCTCAACAATCTTGCTTCCAGTATCTATTATACTTTCGCCAATATTTTTTGTAGTATCAATAACTTTTTGTGTTGCTTGTTGTATTTTTGCTTTTGCAAATTGACGGATGTATTGTTCTATATTTACTCTTGTAGAAAAAGGAACTTTAAAATCTATCACTTTAAGGTCAGCTACATAAACTGTTCCTGCCACTTTAGCATATGTTGCTCCTGGTGTAATTAAACCCAAAGCAACTTGAGATGTTGGAACCCAACTTATTCTTGTAGATACGGGATAACTTACTATTCTTTTTTGGGGTATTTTTCCACCATCTATTCTTCCACTAGCAAGTTCTCTCCCATTATTTTCCAATGTAACAAAATAATCTAAATGATTAATACCAACAGGAACAATGCCTCCATTATAAATATCAATATCCCCACCTAAAGTAAACCCACTTAAACCTATATTTTGTAGTTGATTTATTCCTACATTTACGACTCTTACTTGAGATAAAGAATAAACATATAGTCCACCATATACAAGCAAACCTAAGACAACTAATAGAACAATTAATCTTTGGATTTTTTTCATTAGTAATCTCTCAAAAAGTTTAATGTTTATATAATTTTCTTAAGTCCGGCACAGTTCGAAAAGTGAGTGATTTTAGGTTTTTCCATCACTCAGAAATTGGACTATGCCTCCCCATTCGTTAATTTTATATAATAGAAAATTATAGCAAGAAAAAAGAAGCGGTATTAAAGATGAAGAAGAAAACAATTCTAACGATTTTCATGATTTTGTCAGTTTTAGGTTTTCTTACTTCTCTATATCTGGTTAAGAACCATTATGACAACCCTGTAGAAGGAGCTTTCTGTGACATAAGTGAAGGAGTATCATGTTCGTTAGTTAATACCAGCATTTATTCAGAATTATTTGGCGTGCCTGTAGCCTTGTTTGGAGCTTTATGGTTTGTGATACTCTTTTTGCTTTCCTGGAAAGCCATGAAGAAAGATGGGGATTTGGTTTCAGCCTTATTGGGATGGAATGTTTTGGGCATCTTGTTTGTAATCTACCTGGTTGTAGCTGAAATAATTCTCCGATCAATCTGTCCTTTTTGCACTATTGTGCATGTTATTGTGATAGCTACTTTAATCTTATCGATACTTTTGTACAGGAAAGAAAAGAAAAAACCTTCTTTGAAAAAACTTGCCAGATCGCTAAGGTCTTGGATAATGTTGGTTCTTGTGATTAACATCGTTCCGCTTGCAGTTTTCAACTGGCCTGCTTCTGAAAAAGTGGATTATGATCCATTAGCTAAATGTATGACCGAAAACGGAGTTACTATGTATGGCTCCTTCCGCTGCGGCGTATGCGCAAGGACAAGGAATATGTTTGGCAGTTCGTTTCAGTATGTTAAAGAGATAGAATGCCATCCTCAAGGAGAGAATCCTCAGACAGAATTATGTCTTGAAAAAGAGATCGAAGGAACTCCAACTTGGGTTCTGGAACAAGATGGCGAGGAAGTTAAACGTTCTACTGGTTTCCTTTCTATTGAGGAGCTTAGAGAGTTCTCGGGGTGTGGTGCTTAATATGTTCCCTGAAGGATTAACTTTACCTGTACTTATCGGGGCAGCGCTCCTTGACAGTATCAATCCATGTGTGTTTGGAGTTTTAATTTTTCTGATCGCTTTTATGACTAAAGTTTTTAAGAGTCCTAATAAGATGCTGCTTGGTGGAATGATTTATTCTGCGGTGGTTTATCTTACATATTTTTTGATCGGATTAGGTTTTCTTAAGTTTACTGTATCATTTGGTTTTTCCCAGATTGTATATTGGGTTGCAGCTATAATAGCTATCCTCGCTGGATTGCTTGAGATCAAAGATTTTTTTTGGTATGGTCGAGGAATTTCTCTTAAGATGATTCCAGGAGCTGAGAAAAGAATCAAGCTTTATACTGAAAAAATCAAAAAACTTCACATGAAAGACGGTCATTTGAGTTATCTGGCTGCGGGGTTATTGGGTGTTTTTGTGGTTTTTGTCGAACTTCCATGTACTGGGGCTCCATACTTGGCAATACTTGCAATCCTAGGAAGAGGAAGCTATGCGCAGGGGATTCCTTTGCTGCTACTATATAATTTAATTTTTATACTGCCATTATTTGTGATAATTGGAGTTTCGTATTTTGGCAAATCTTCCCAGAAGTTAGAAGCATGGAGAAAAAAACATCGGGGGCTGATGCGTCTTGCAGTGGGATTGTTCCTGTTAGGTTTGGGAGCTTTAATGATTTATTCCATTGGTGGGTAGATGAACATCAAACATATAATCTGACTGAGGTGAAATATCATGGCTAAGAAGGCGGCTAAAAAAAGCGCGGTTAAGAAGAAGAGTCCAGCTAAAAAAAGTTTATCTAAGAAGGATTCCGGCAGCAAGAAATCTAAGGTCACTAAAAGCAAGAATGTATGTGAGTTTTGCTGATTAGTTTTTTATTTTTTTAAATGTCAAAATAGGACTGGCGGACTACCGGTCAATATGCTTAGAGAAACAGAGATTTCTCTGGCACAGTGCAGAAATAAGATAGTTGTCTTATTTCTTGCACACCGGAAACTTTGTTTCCGAGTGGACCGGTAGCACATAAAAATCAACAACAATTGATTTTTAGTGCTGAAATGAAATCGTTGTTTCATTTCATGCATGTTCGTTTCACTCACCGCCAGCCTAATTTTGAGCACGCATGAAATTTGAAGAATACAAGCAATATGAAGAATTATCATATTGCTGTACAGGAATGAAATCTTTGTTTCATTCCAGGTATCAAATTTCAGCGCTGAAAATAAATCTTCGTTTATTTTCATGCGCAAGTACACGAAAAATGCAAAGCATTTTTGTGCGCCAAAAATCCAACAGATTTTTTAGCGTTCCACAAATAAATAAGTGGTTTGCTTGCAAACCACCACTCAATAGAGTGGTGGAATACTCCGCGTTTTAATTAATTCTTCATAAAGATTTAAAAGAAATTGCGTCTTATTTATTTCATGAATGAAATATTAAAGATAATCATCCTGACCTTGCTCCCATTTCTGGAATTAAGGGCATCCATCCCTTATGGGGTTTTTAATACCGGTCTATCTCTTTGGGTTATCTTTACTGTTGCAGTTGTAACCAACATCATATTAGCAAAAATCATCTTTCTCTTCCTCCACAAGCTGATGCATTTATTTCTGCGCATCGGGTGGATAAATAAAGTTTATAATAAACTGGTTCTTAGAACTCAAAAGAAGGTGCATCCTTATGTGGAGAAGTATGGCGTTATCGGTTTAGCTTTGTTTATCGGCATCCCTTTGCCTGGGTCTGGCGTTTATTCAGGAGCTCTAGGAGCTTATTTTTTGGGGTTCAGCTACAAGGATTTCTTTAAAGCTGCAGTTATAGGCGTCCTTATTGCAGGAATAGTGGTCCTTATTGCTTCCACTATAGGAAATGGTGTGTGGAACATTTTTATCAAGAATACTTAGAAATTATCTTCAAGAATACTCAGAATAAAAAAAATCATATCTCTCTTATTTATACGTCCTTAAGTTCCCGGCCGATAGCTTTTACTTTTTCAATCCTGTCATCTAACTTTGCAATCTTATCTTTGGCCGAGCTTTTTTTCTTTATCAACAATGTTTCTTTTCTCATCAGGGCAGAAATCTGGTCTCTTAAACTTACTTCTTTGTTCTGTGTGGAACCCAGCGCTTCGGAAAACTGTTCCATCTTTTTCTCCAGCCTTCTTCTGGAAGAACGCAGACTTTTTAGTTCCCTGTTAAGATCTTTCAATGCTTCACTAAGCAAATTTTTCTCTTTTTGAGTGGTAGAACTCCCTTTAGCTGTCTTACGGGTTTTGCTCTTTTTAGCTTTTGCAGCAGGCTTCTTAACAATCTTTTTTTTGACAGTTTTTTTCATCTTCACTTTCTTTTTTAAAAATCTTAAAGGCAGTTTCTTCTTGTTTTTTTTCTCGCCCCAGATAGAGACTCCCAATTCTTTAAAAGTTTTTTTTACTTCCTGACGTCTGACACTGGTTGGTCTTGAAGGCGGATTCATTATACATCTTACTCTTTAACTAAATAGTTTTTGTTTATAAATTTTTTGTGTGCTTAAAATTAAGCTATTGCTCATCTTTTCTTTATTAATCTCTCAATATTTGCTTTTGTATTTTTGTAAGTTTTTTCCGTAATGTATCCTTTAAGATGGCTTTCTCTCAGCAGGGCTAACTTTGATCTCAATCTTTTGGTGTCAATCTCTTCTTTTGGCCTTATTTCCTTGATGATAGTTTTTTGCTTTATGATGGTCTTCCCTTTCTTAGTCTTATTTATTCTCTTGTGGGTGAGGTATAAGGCTGCAAAAACTAGGATTATGGTTATCAATAGCAATGGGAGAGCAAATAAATAGACTGACCTTCTTGTAACTGGAGCAGCCAGTCCGACTAGAGCAGATTTCGGTTCTTCAATAGTGAACAATTCTGAGGAAACAGCTGCTGATTCTTCATGTACTGCTTTTAATGAAAGGACATAATCTCCTGGCTTGATATTTGCAGGCAATTTTATCTTTCTGGAGAATGAAGCCTGCTCTTCAATTGTTATGGTTTCCTCTTCATTGAAGATATTGTTGTTGTTTAAATCAAGTATTGAATAAACTAAGTTGACATTTTCCAATATTGTTCGCCTGGGATTGAAAATGCTGACTGCAACCTCAAGCTCTTCAGCAGGAAGAAGGCTCTTTTTGAAAAGATCCAAGCTGAGATCAAAAAGAATCTCGTCTGAAACAATTTCCAATATTACTGTAATGGATTTTGAGAAAGAATCATAATTATCTTTTGCCAGAAAATTAACTGCTCCTGTGGATACTCCTGGTTCAAAATGGTATGGGTTTAAAATGAAGGAAATTTCTCTTCTTAGACTTTTCTTAAGGTTAAAGATTTCTGGAGAGACTAAAACATTGCTTAGCTGGTTGGTTACAACCACATCCAGCTCTCCGCCCCAGTCGTTGATAACAAACACTCCTTTCTTCAACTCTTGCGATTTTCTCAAGTTAACTTTCATAAGTTCTTCGCTAAGGATGAACCCTTCTCTTAATGACTTAGTTCCAAGTATTGCTAATCTGCCTCTGGTCGATTTTAATTTGATGTACAGGTCCTTTATTCCGTCATCATCTACGTCTATTTCTATTTCTTGACCTTCTTCTAGGGTAACTGTTTTTGGAGTTGACGATATGGTGAAAGTTGCTTTTCCTGCTGCGACATCATTCAATTTTAGTGTGTGAATCTTTCCAAAACTAAACTCGGCTTCATCACCTATGCTTAGTGTAATCTCTCTTTCAACTAAGGAAAAGGGCAGTTTTAACATCTTTTTGAGTGGAACTCCTCCCCCTCCACCACTTGGCGGCGCTGAAGGCGCAGGCTCTTCTTCCTCGGCAGCTGAGATGGTAATCTTGAAATCTTCAGTTGAACTTGTTGTCAGGCATCCTGAGGAATCTTCTACTGTTATCAGTATTGAATGTGTTCCGACATCTCCTGCTGCGGGGGTAAAACTGATCAGTCCATTTGCATCTATATTGAACAAAGTGGTATTATCTGCGTATGAGATGCTTGTGTTTGAGCCATAAAAAGTTGCATTTACTTGTAATGTGAATGCTGCGCCTGCTGTAGCATTTTGATCTACGATGGGCGTTATAGTTGGCGCTTTCTGTCCGAGGCAGAGGAAAGCTTCCCCTGTTGCAGTTGTAGCGCTTCCTGTAACTGTTGTAGAAATCATCAACAGATTAAATATGTTGACGATGGCAAGTAGACTCGCTACTGCTAGGATCAGCCTCTTTTTAATTTTCATCCATTGATAATGATGCGAGATTGATATAAATAATTAATGTTTTTAATCAAGCTTTTCATCAATCTCCTTAGCTACTTCCTTTAATTCAGAAAACATCAGTTCCATATCTCCCTGCAGGTCTTTAACAAGTCTTTGCATATTATTTTCTCTAAGCATATATCCTTTTCTTTCTCTCACGGCTATGCCTGAGTCCATAAGTTTGCTAAGGTGGTGCACAACTGTTCCTCTTGTCAGGTGCAGAATTTCAGCTATTTCGTCTGAAGAAAGCGGGTTATCATTTCTTGATCTTTTGACTAATGTAATAAATATCCTAAAGCAACTGCTATCTTTATCTCTCTGGTTGAACAGTCCTAACGAGCTGCCTATCCACTGCAGGTCTCTGTTTATATTCTGGTCATCGGCCCTTCTAACTTTTATGATAGTTATTTTTTTAGCCATGGGGAAAAGATATTTGTGGTATTTTTAAGTATTTCCCGAAATATTTATATATTAGGTGCATTTTAGACCATCCACGTTGACCTAAATTCAACAATAAGGGTTTGGTTTTGAAAATGGCTGAAAAAAATAAGAAGACTGAAATAAAAGAAACAAATGCAGGCAATGAAGAATCTCTTAGTGAGATGACTGAACTGCTAAAAAGAACTCAGGCAAATTTTGAAAATTATCGCAAGCAGTCTGAAAAACACAATGAGGAGATGAGGAAGATGGCGGCAAAAGATGTCATCATGCAGATTCTGCCGGTCATAGATAACTTTGAGCTGGCATTAAAAAATGTTGAAACTGGTAAAAATTCACCTGATTTTGTTCAGGGTATAGAATTAATCTATTCGCAGCTGGCAGGGATGTTAAAAGATAATGATGTTGAACAGATTGAAACTTTAGGTCAAAGCTTCAATCCGCATCTCCATGAGGCTCTGATGAAAGTTGAATCAGAACTTCCTGAGAATAAGATCGTGGAAGAATTCCAGAAAGGATTTACTCTTAATGGAAAAGTCATCAGGCATGCTAAAGTTAAGGTAAGCGCTGGTCCGGAAAATAAAACCAATAGCCAAAATAAAACCAATCAAGAAAATAAAAAAGATTAAAATTACGGAGGAAAATAAAAATGACAGAATACAAACCTGATGTAAAAAATATCAAAGGCATAGTTGAAAGACTCTATGATGCTTATACAGGTAATAAACCGGATGATGATACTAAAAAACGTCCCCATGCAGGGGTTGAAGAAATGACAGAATACAAACCTGATGTAGAAAATATCAAAGGCATAGTTGAAAGACTCTATCATGCTTATACAGGTAATAAACCGGATGATGATACTAAAAAACGTCTCCATGCAGGGGTTGAAGGCATGATACGGCTTAACGAAGAAAACAAGAGCGCTTTTTATGCTGTTGCCGCTGTTGCAGTTTTAGAGGTAACGGAAAGGTTTGGATTAAAATCTCATCTTGGAAACATTGTAGCAAAATATCTTGCGCAATCTCTTATAGGAGAATCAGGATACGCAGATAACCAAAAAAACAAATTAGATTTAAAATAAATAAATTAGATTTAAAAGGAACTGCAAAATCAAAGATTTCCGGTTCCGCCAAAAAATAATACTCATGGAGGAAAATAAAAATGACAAACGAAAATAAAAGTGAAAAGATTTCAGGCGCAACTATCGGTATCGATCTAGGGACCACATTTTCAGCAGTTGCTGTTCTTGAAGGCGGGAAACCAAACATAATTACAAATTCTGAAGGTACAAGAACCACACCCAGCGTAATACACATCAAGGATGGTGAGGTAATTGTAGGGCAGGTAGCAAGAAACCAGTCCATTATTGATCCATTGCATACCATCAGGTCTGTAAAAAGAAAGATGGGAACAAATGAAAAGATTGAAGTTGACGGTACGGAGTATACTCCTGAACAAATGTCTGCCATGGTTTTGCAGAAATTGAAAAGAGATGCTGAGTCGTATCTTGGCCAGCCGGTCAAAAATGCGGTCATTACAGTCCCTGCTTATTTTAATGATTCTCAAAGGCAGGCAACTAAAAATGCCGGAGAGATTGCAGGATTGAATGTCTTGAGAATTATCAATGAACCTACAGCCGCATCCCTTGCTTATGGAATGGACAAGCAGGATAAGGAACATACGGTGCTTGTATTTGATTTTGGCGGAGGAACATTTGATGTCTCAATCCTTGAACTAGGCGACGGTATATTCGAAGTTAAATCAACTTCAGGAGATAATTTCCTTGGTGGTGATGATGTCGACCAGATAATCATAGATTTTCTTATTGATAATTTTAGAAATTCTGCAGGTATAGATCTTAATAATGATGCCACGGCTATGCAGAGACTAAAGGATGCGGCAGAGAAAGCTAAAATTGAACTTTCTACAAAGATGAAAGTTGAGATAAGTATCCCTTTCATAACTGCAGACCAGAACGGCCCTAAACATATCAAGGAAGAATTGACCAGGGCAAAGTTTGAAGAACTTATTTCGGCAATCCTGAAAAGATTAGAGACTCCAGTCAAGAAAGCTTTAACAGACTCCGGATTGTCAGTTGAGAAGATAGATAAATTGATCTTTGTCGGCGGGTCTACGAGAATCCCGGCAGTGCAGGAGTTAGTCAAAAAACTTATCGGCAAGGAAGGAGATAAATCGGTTAACCCTGATGAAGCTGTAGCTCTTGGAGCAGCAATCCAGGCAGGAGTTCTTGCTGGAGACATAAAAGATGTTCTTCTGTTAGACGTAACTCCTTTAACTCTTGGTATTGAAACTCTTGGCGGTGTTTTTACATCTCTGATAGATAGAAATTCGACCATACCAACAAAGAAGTCGCAGATATTCTCAACTGCCGCAGATAACCAGACCGCTGTAACCATCAGGGTTGGGCAGGGAGAAAGACCGATGTTTACTGATAATAAGGTTTTAGGCCAGTTTGACTTAGTTGGAATTCCGCCGGCTCCAAGAGGTGTTCCACAAGTAGAGGTAACTTTTGACATTGACGCAAATGGAATTTTACACGTGAGCGCTAAAGATAAAGGAACTGGTAAAGAACATAAGATCAAGATTACTGCTTCAAGTAATCTTAGCAAGGAAGAAGTTGAGAAGATGAAAGAAGAAGCTAAGAAGAACGAAGCAGAAGACAGCAAGAAGAAAGCTAAAGTTGAAGCTGAGAACAACTCGGAAGCTGTGATCCTGCAGACAAAGAAGGTTCTGGAAGAGTTCAAGGACAAAGTAGATGCTGACACCAAGAAAAAGGTTGAAGATAAGATCAAAGAACTTGAAGATGCCCGCAAGGGAGAAGATCCTGATAAGATCAACGCCAAGATTGAAGAACTGAACAAAGTTGTGCAGGAAATTGGCGCGAAGGTTTATCAGGAAGCAGCCGCTCGAGAGCAGAAAGAACAAAAAGAACAGAGTGACAACCAGAATAAGCAGGATGAATCTGCTAAAGATGATAATGTTGTTGATGCGGAATTTAAAGAAACAAAAGAGAAGAAAAAAGGAAAAGCATAATTTTCGCAAAACACACCTCCGCTTTTCCTTTTTTTTTATTGATTTTTTTTGCCGCAGCTGAAAACTAAAAAAAATGAACCTGCCAACAGAACAACAATGCCTGGACTATTTTGATCAGTATGTAGTACCTGAGAATATCAGGGAACATTGTTTGAAGGTTAGAGAAGTAGCTGTTTTTCTGGCAAAAAAATTGACCGGAAGAGGTCTTGACATTGATCTTGAACTTGTAGACAGGACTGCATTACTGCACGACTTGTTCAAGGTTGTCGTAATTAAGGATCCAAGACCCAATAAATTTCACAAGAGGGCTTTTACAGAAGAAGAGACTGAGATGTGGAAAAAACTCAGGGAGAAATATGCGGGCATGTATGAGAGCGAAGTTGCTTATGAAGTTTTCAAGGATGAATTTCCAGAACTTGCCGCAGCTATCAAAAATTCAAGCGATATAAAGAATAAAGATAAGAGTTGGGAGGAACTAGCTGCCCATTATGCGGATTTCAGGGTTTTCAGAAACCAGGTGGCTTCTAATGAAGAAATTTTTGCATATCTTAAGGAACAATACCCTGTAAGCGGGGATGATGATGTCTGGGAGAAGTTCAGCCAATTATTAAAAGAGGAGGAAGAAAAACTGTTTTTATACCTTGATTTTTCACCAGATAATCTTGCGATTGAAGTTGAAAATGGAATAAAAGTTGAAAATAAAATAAAATAATAAAAATGTCAGATTCAAAAGATTATTACAAAATACTTGGTGTTGATAAAAATGCTGCCAAGGAAGAGATTAAGAAAGCTTTTAAGAAGCTGGCTATGAAGTATCATCCTGATAGAGCTCCTGAAGAAAAAAAAGTAGAATATGAGGAAGAATTCAAAAAAATCAATGAAGCTGCTTCTGTCCTGAGTGATGATAAAAAAAGACAGCAGTACGACCAATTTGGCAGTTCTGCATTCTCTGGCAGTTCAGGCGGAGGCGGTTTTGAAGGTTATGATTTTTCAGATGTGATGTCGCAATTCAGGTCAGGTTCATTTGGAAATTTTGATGACATCTTTGACCACTTATTCGGCGGAAGCGGAAGCAGAAGAAACGCCAGACAGAGCAGAGGCTCCGACCTTCTCTACGAAACTGAAATAAGTTTAGAGGAAGCATACTCCGGAGTCGATAAAAATATAGAATTGAATAAATTAGAAAGATGCAGCTCCTGCAGCGGCAAAGGATCTAAAAACTTTGAATCCTGCCATCATTGTCATGGTTCAGGTTATCTTAAAAAAACTCAGCGCACTCCTTTTGGCTTGTTTCAGCAGACAGGGCCGTGTCCTTACTGCCATGGTAAAGGAGAACTTCCCCAGGATTCCTGCTCAGGATGCGGTGGTGAAGGATTAGTAAGAGAAAGAAAAGAAATTGAAATATCTATACCTGCAGGTATAAGCGATGGGATGAGGCTTAGAGTTAAAGGAGAAGGCCAGATAGGAGAGAACAATGGTCCAAGCGGCGATCTTTTCGTCCAGGTGCATGTTGGAGAAAATGAGTATTTTGAAAGAGATGGAGATGATTTGCATATCACCATCCCTATTTCTTTCTCCCAGGCAGCGTTAGGAGATGAGATAGAAATTCCAACTCTTGGAGGGAAAGCTGATCTTAAGATTCCTGCAGGAACTCAGACGGAAACTGTCTTCAGGATGAAAGGGAAAGGCATGCCTTCACTTGGCAGTTCCAGTTTTGGCAGCCAGATGGTCAGAGTTCATGTTGAGATTCCAACCCAGCTAAGCAAGAAGCAGAAAGAACTGATTAAAAATTTGAAAGAAGAAAAGCCTTACAAGAGTTTTCTTAAAAAAATATTTAAGTAAAAGTCGTGATAGGAGGGGTAAAGAAATAATCGTAAATAGCACGGCTAATATTAGCCAAACAGCGCGAAACATTTATATATAAGTGAATAATAATTAGTTATTAGTTAATAATAATTTGTGATTAAAATGCTCGAATTGATAGAAAGAAAGAAAGTAGAACATTCGCCTACTCTAAATACTGTATTTATGGTAGAAGAAACATTAAAAAATATGGATGAAAGTGTAATATCAGTTGCTGAACTCAAAAGAAAACTTCCTAAAAAAATAAATCACAACACGCTCAAATTAATTCTTGAATATTTGGAAGAGAGCAACAAAATAGCAGTGACGATGAAAGGAATTACGTGGATCCATAACACAAATCCAAAAATAAGGAAAGCAATAGAGGGCTTTGATTAACCCTCATTTTGACTAAAATTAATGTTCAAATCCCTCTAAGAGTGTTTTGAAAGGCAGGGTAATTCAAAACACTCAATAAAAGAAGGCTTTGAATTATGAAAAAGGTCAGAGTAATTTTTTCTCCAGAAGCTGAAGAGGTGTATAAGCACCTTAACGAAATTGCTTCTAATTCAAAGATAGACAGGTCAATTCTAAATGCTATCAATAAAAAAGTAGACCTGATCAAGGCAAATATTCATTATGGAGAGCCAATCGCTAAAAGACTTATTCCAGAAGACTACAAAAGAAAATATGAAGCTGCAAATCTCTTTAGAGTAGAACTTCCAAATTTTTGGCGTATGATGTACACCTTGACAAATGGAGAAAGTCAAATTGAAATTATCGCTTTTGTTCTTGACGTTGTGGATCATAAAGCTTACGATAAAAAATTTGGTTACAAATAACTGCTTCCTGTCCTGTTATGGCTCATACTCCTTCTTACTACCATTACCACCTTTTTTGATTACCGCAAACCAGATTACCAATCCGCAGGCAAGTATTGCTGCCAGAGCTGCTAAAGCTGCAAGGAATGTTGAAGAACCGAGAGAGTTTACAAATCCGCCGGTAAGCTTGTTAAATTCTTTCTCTGAAACTAACTCACTTTCAAACTTAAACTTGCTTTGTTCCATCCTTACGATATTCCAATAATTAACGATCATCTCAAAGGTGTATTCTCCAGGCCCTTTTTTTTCAGCATCCATGTAGTCGTTGATCCTTTCAGTCATCTCTGCTTCTATGTCAACTGATCTGGTCCTGAACTCGTCAATTTTCTCGTTATCCTTCTTGACTTCCACGTCCACGAAAACATTTTTGACCAGTTTGTTCCACTTGTTTAACAGGTCTAGAGAGTAAGGATTTATCTTGTTGGCGATAAAATACTTATCAAAGTAAGTTATCTCTACTTTTGGCTCGCCTATGCGCAGCTCTTTGATAACTTCTATCTCAAAATCGTCATAAGTTGTAACAGCTGAAACTTTAAATTCTCCTTCCCCGTAAAGTTCCTTATCCAACTCCGTTTTTAACAGCTTGTTTTCTTGCTTTTTCAATGAGGCGCTTTCAGTTTTGTAGGAATTTTCTTGTTCCTTGTCATTAACGTAAAAAGTTGTCTGGATATTTTCAATATTTTCCCTGCCAAGATTTTCTACTTCTGAAACTAAAGACACTTTATTCCCATTGTCGTGGAAATTAACCTTGGCAGTGATGTACTTGTCAGGGTAAGATCCTTCAATAATCACTTTATGTTTTAGTAAAATTTTTGATGATACAACGTTAGGCTCCTCGCTTTCCAGCGCTTCTTCAATTACTATCCTGTTTATTGAAGTTCCCGGCGGTACATTATCTGGCAGATTTACCTTAAACTTTAAAACCTGATATTCATCCTCACTATCAAATTTCAATTTTTTCTTTTGCGGTTTGATATAATCTTCCAGCGGTCCTTCAACATAGATATTGACTTCAAATTCTCTGCCTTCTTCATTCACAACCCATAACTCTCCGTCAAAGTTTGATGTTTCTTCTGAGAGGATGGTGGTTTTAGCAGGCCTGATTCCCAAAGCTGTGACTACCTGTAATGTTAATAAGAGTACAATCAGCCAAGCTGCTATTGTTTTTGTTTTCATGGTTTTGGAGGCAAACATTTAAATATATTAACATAATTATGTTTTTTTATGGAGGTATGAACTATGGTTTCAATAACATTATCTGTCCCAGAGGAAGTTAAACATAAAATGGAACACTTTTCCGAAATAAACTGGTCCGGCTTTGTCAGGAAGTGCATTTCTGAAAAAACCAAGGAATTATCTTGGAAAGAAGAGATGCTGCAGAAATTAAAGAAGGAAGAAGAAATTACTAAATGGGCTGTACAACTGCAAAGGACCGGCAGAAAAGGAAGAATTGAAGAATTGAAGAAGAAAGGGCTCTTGTAAATGAAGTTTGTAGTTGATTCCAACGTATTGTTCACCTTTTTCTGGAAAAGTTCAGTCTTTGAGAATATATCATCAAGAGAAGAGGTAACATTATTCTCTCCAGAATCAGCACTGGAGGAGATCAATAAATATTCTTCCGAGATCATGAAGAAATCTGGGCTGGCAAGAGATGAATTTTTTAAAAGGAAAGCGGAATTGATTAAAAAAGTGGAGCTTATCCCTCCGAATGGATATTCTGATCTTTTCAAACAAGCCGAATCTTTGGCAAAAACATTTTCAAAAGAACAGAAGATGGAATTTATGGAGGATATAGATTTTTTTACTTTGGCCCTGAAGTTAAGCTGTCCAATCTGGACCAACGACAGATTATTTAAGAAACAGTCTGAAATTTCCGTACTTACAACTAAAGAGATGGTTGAACTATTATCCTGAATTTTTATTTTTCTCATTTTTCTATCCTTCTATCGTAAACGTTACTGTTGAAGATCTTACTCCAGGCGGTTCGTCCTGTGGAACTGTAATGTTAAGGTCAATTAAAAAGTCATCATTGACATTCTGCCATTTTAGGAATGCCACAGCTGGAGTTGAGCTTATGCTGGTCATGTTAGTATAACTGGTTATTGATAAAGATATATTAAATGCTCCCGTTTCGTTTTCCCTGGCTTTGAAGAGGTAATTTGACGTGTTTATGTCTGCCATTGTAAAATATTTTGTTCCATTTATGGTCACATTGAAAACTATGTTTCCGCTGTTTTCTCCCCTGAATGGAGGAGGATTGCCGTCGGTAGTATTTTGGACGTCTCCGATGCCAAGAGCGCCGAATTCCACCGAATCGGTCAGTAAAGTGATTGATAAGAATGACTGCACTGTGAAATTTCTTACTTCTGAAAATTCTCCATAACCTTCACTGTCATTTGCCTGAACTCTCCAATAGTAGACAGTATCAACATTCAGTTCTGTTAGTATCTGATAGGATACATTTCCCGCATTTATTGCAGTTATAGCGCTTACATTGACTTCTGGATTATTGAAAGCAAGATTGTCATCAACCTGCAGATTGTAACTTATTGCATCTCCATCAGCATCAGTGGAAGTGTTCCATTTAAATTCAAGAGACCTGTTTGTTGTCACCGTATTGTTTGTAGGAAATGTTAAAATGGGAGCAGTTGGAAGTGTGTTCAGAATCTTCACCGTGTTAGAGAACTCTGCTGTTCCGTCTTCACTGCCATCGTTTGGTGTTATGGAAACGTTCCAATATTCATCTTTATTGGTCTCCTGTGAAACTATCAAATCAGTCCTGTTGTTGTATAATGCTGAGATCTGTTCAGCTGAGAGTGAACGGTTGAAGATCATCACTTCGTCGATGGTTCCGTTAAAACCCCAGTCTTGAACATTTTGTCCGCCTATAAATGTATCACAATTATTGGTAATAGTTCCTCCAGTTGTGGCAACGCTGTAGTTAACCCCATCCACAT
>Ga0210057_1000584_pt1 | contig 60024 bp, 65 predicted proteins | sample CryGeyCG2114_010_2_FD_183968 | JGI IMG/M metagenome (GOLD analysis project Ga0210057, IMG submission 183968) | Groundwater microbial communities from aquifer - Crystal Geyser CG10_big_fil_rev_8/21/14_0.10 (SPAdes) (version 2) | ecosystem: Environmental > Aquatic > Deep subsurface > Groundwater ...
TGCTAAAAGCAGGCCTTATTCTATTTTGGATTTTAGGACTCTTTTTTGCGCTTCTCATTCTCTCTGAACTTAAAGAGTATACATATATCGGTGATGGAGTGTATCCTGCAAAAACAGTCAGTGTTTCCGGTATGGGTGAGGTGTACGCAGTACCGGATATTGGCCAGTTTACCTTTACGGTACATGAAAGAGCAGGAACAGTTGCTGAGGCACAACAAAATGCTGCTGAAAAAGCGCAGGCTGCAATAGATGCACTTATGGCAGCGGGTGTTGCAGAAACTGATATCAAAACTGAAAATTATTCAGTTGGACCGCGATACGAATACCAAGAGGTTATCTGTGTACGTTTCCCATGTCCAAGTCAGCAGACACTTGTAGGGTACGAGGTGTACCAAACTTTTTCAGTTAAAGTCCGTGATCTTGAACAGTCTGGAAGTTTGATCAATACAGTGACTGAGGCAGGTGCAACACAGGTAAGTAGTCTTTCATTTACAATTGATGACATTGAGTCAGTGAAAGCGGAAGCACGAGCACTTGCAATTGAACAAGCTAAGGTGAAGGCTGATGTTTTGGAAGATGATCTCGGGGTGCGTCTTGGTAAAATAGTCGGATACTACGAAAATGAATATCCGATGCCTTATTATGATAAGGCATACGGACTGGGCGGTGATGTGGCAATGTCTGAAGCACGCATTGTCCCACCAACTCCAACAGGGGAAAACAAGATCACGTCTCAAATTACATTGATGTTTGAGATCAGGTAGGTAATAGGTACCAAGTGTCAGGTACTAAGAAAGCCGCTGAATCAAAGGCGGCTTTTCTGATGCTTAGTACAAGGTATACAAGGGTATACAAGGGTGCCCCTTGTATTTTTATGTGTGGTGTAATTTGTGAGGCGGGGAGACTGTTTTTGGTGCTAAAATGCGAGCCTTTTCTTTTGATATACTAGGCAGTATGAATATCATTTTTAGCGACGGAGCATCGCGTGGAAATCCGGGACCAGGTGGATATGGGGTTATTGTGGCTACTGATGACTCAGTAACAGAACTTGGTGGTAGAGCTGAGCAAACTACAAATAATCAGATGGAGCTTGCTGGTGTGATAGAAGGACTTTCATATTTAAAAAACAAACATAAAACAGGGGGTGTAACTATCTATACTGACTCAAGTTATGTCGTAAACGGTATTACGAAATGGGTATATGGATGGCAAAAAAATGGCTGGCAGACAAAAACAAAGGATCCAGTTTTAAATAAAGACCTCTGGCAGAGACTTGTAGAAGTCTCGCATGGTTTTGATATCAATTGGCAGTTACTTCCGGGACACGCAGGTGTACCAGGAAATGAACGCTGTGACGAGATTGCTACATCGTTTGCAGATAAAAGCGATATAAAACTTTTTGATGGAGATCGAGGCGACTACAGTGTTGGTCTCGATGTAACAGTTGATAAAAGTAAACTTAAGGAAAAGAGCAGGAAAAACCAGAAAGCTTACTCGTACGTCTCCTTTGTGGACGGAGTGGTTAAAACTCATAAAACATGGGAGGACTGCGAAGCGAGAGTAAAAGGTAAAAAAGCAAAGTTTAAAAAAGTACTTTCGGCAGTGGAAGAAACGGAACTTACTGCAGAATGGACACGAAATTCACTCGCCTCCACTTAACGGCTAAGGCGAGGTGTCATCGGTATGAATGATGAACAAAAAGATTTCATAAAACAAAGTTTCTTGTTTGTTTTTACGAGCGGTATCGTGCTCGGTATGTTGTGGGCGGCGTATGTAAGCAGGTCAATGGGGGACCTGCTGTTTGTTTTAGCGCTTGCACTATTGGTGGGCGCATACACATGGTTTAAGCAGGAAAAATTTTTTCTATGGCTTGTCTTGTTTGCAGTAGGCGGTTTGTTTTTGGGATCAATGCGACTAACACATGTTGATCAGCCACTCGATCCATTGATCAGAGAATACGCTGATAGTCAGGTGACTATAGAAGGAACGGTGGTGCGCGATCCGGAGGAACGCCTCGGTAGAATAGAGTATGTCCTGGGAGATGTTGGGTTAGGAGTCGATAAGCGGGCTGTTTCTGGAAATATATTGGTCAGAGGAGATCGAGTGCCAAAATTTGCATATGGTGATGTTGTTGTTTGGGAAGGCAAGCTGCAGTTACCAGAATCATTTTTAACTGATTCTGGTCGAATATTTGATTATCCGGGATATCTCAAAAAGGATGGTATTGTGGCAACAATTTCATTTGCACATGGAGCATATGTCGGAGAAGGGAAACAGAATTTTGTTAAATCGTTGCTCTATAAGGTAAAACATATCTATATCGAGAATATAGATAGTGTTGTGCCTGTTCCGGAATCAATGTTGGCAGCAGGGCTTTTACTAGGGGAGCGCGGGAGTTTTGGCGAGGATTTGACCAATGATTTTCGCCGAGCAGGACTGATTCATATTGTTGTGCTTTCTGGTTACAACATTGCAATCATTTCTGAATACGCACTCGTGCTCTTTCGTAAAAAATTTAGAAAGAAATTATCCCTTATTCTCGCTGGATTGTTTATTGTTTTATTTGCACTGTTAGTCGGTGGGGGAGCTACTGTTGTCCGTGCATCTATTATGGGTCTCTTAGTGCTTCTCGCACGAGGAGGGTCACGCCGGTATAACATTACGAGGGCGCTTGTTTTTGCGGGACTCCTTATGATTTTGCATAACCCGCTCATTCTTATATACGATGTTTCATTTCATCTTTCTGTCTTGGCGACTGTTGCATTGATTTATGTGGCGCCTTTGGTTGAGCGATATGTTACAAAATTGCCCGAAACATTCGGTGTGCGAGAAGCTGGCATTGCTACAATCGCAACGCAAATATTTGTGCTTCCATACTTGATTTATCGCATGGGCGAAGTGTCTCTTATTGCTCCGGTTGTAAATATTTTAGTGTTGCCGATTATTCCGCTTACGATGCTCTTTGCATTTTTTGTTGGACTTGCTGGTGTTTTTTCTACGACACTCTCGTACTTACTGTCATTTGTGCTCACACCATTTCTTTCGTACACCATTTTGATGACAGAATTTTTTGCAGGACTTCCATTTGCATCCATTACACTTCCTCCAATTTCGCTCGTAGTAATGGGTGGAATGTATGCTGTGCTTGTATGGGGAGTTTGGAAATTAAAACAGAAGCCGCAGTCTGTTGTAGGACCGGATAGTGCGGAAGCGTTTGAAGTAGTTGAGTATCAGATTATAAAAGCAGGGCGCGCCGACTAGGTCGACGCGCGGTTAGGTTAGCTTTCTTTCTCGTTTCCGAGCCAGAGGATCGAAAGCGGAAAGGAACAAACGGCAAACACGATGTTGCCGATCTTGGCGAATACGTTCCAAATGCTCATGGGGATCTCCTCAGTATTTATTCTATGTATATTGTATATTTTTGCAACTAGTCTTGGGCTTTTGTAAAATTACGTTCTATGTTTTCCCAGTTCAGATTGGTAAAATAATCCTCGATATACTGTTTCTTTCCAGATGGCTGATAGTCTGCGACAAACGAGTGTTCCCACATGTCGAGTCCGAGGATCAGGTCACATCCTTGGAGTTGTCCCAGGTGTTGCTCGTCAACCCAGGCGTTTAAGAGTCTGTCGTCTTTTTTGTCGTAATAAAGCATTGCCCAGCCCACACCGCGTGTTGAGGCGATCGCTTTAAATTCGATAAGCCATGCATCATATGAACCCCAGGTTTCTGTTATTTTATTTTTGAGCGGTCCGTCACTGAGTGGTGTAGGACCTTCTGCGAGAGATTCAAAATATACTTCGTGGTTTCTCATGCCGTTGTATTCAAAACCGAGACGACGGTTTATTTCACCAAGTGCGTATGCATTTCCTGCACCGAGTGGAGTCGAGGGGTCAGCATCTTTTTTAAGCTCTTGTATTTGTTCGAGGATAAGGTTTGTATGTTTTACGTATCCTGCGTAGAGTTTCAGGTGCTCTTCGATAGTTTTTTCTGAAATTCCTGTGAGTGTAGGGATATTAAACGTTTTTACTTCAAATGTTTTCATAAAAGTATGTATTAGTTCGATAAGTTATAATCGTATTATAGCGTATATGACAAAGAGACTCTTTATCTTAATAATGATCGTTTTGGGGAATATGGGTGTTTGGTCATATGTTGTTGCAGAAAAACCAAGAGAGGGAGTAAAAGTTGCCTTTCTCGATGTGGGTCAGGGAGACGCTATTTTTATAGAAGCGCCGAATGGCAAACAAATGCTTATTGATGGCGGGCGAGACCAAACCGTACTCCGCGAACTACGTAAAGTTATGCCATTTTGGGATAGGAGTATAGATATTGTGCTTGCGACACATCCGGACGCTGATCACATTGGCGGACTTATAGATGTACTAGAACGATATGAAATAGATGTATTTATTGATTCTGGAAATATAGGGGAGACTGAGACGTATGAATATATTGAAGAGCTTGCTGATCTTGAAGGTGCGGAGGAAATAGAGGGAAAAGCAGGGCAGATTGTGTGGTTGAGTGATGATGTCTATTTTGCAATTTTGTTTCCGGATAGAGACGTGAGTGGTGTTGAATCAAATACGGCTTCTGTTGTTGGTCAACTCGTCTACGGAGAGACACAAGTGTTGCTTACCGGAGATTCACCGCAGGAAATTGAATGGCACTTGGTCGCAACCTATGGAGAAAAGCTAGAGAGCGAAATATTAAAAGCGGGACACCATGGATCGCGTACATCAACTGGCGCACTATTTTTAAATGAGGTTGCACCAGAGGAGGTGGTGATTTCAGCAGGGAAAGATAATAGGTATGGACACCCCCACAAAGAGGTTGTCGATTTTGTTGAAAGTTTTGGCGCAGAGATTGTAAATACGGGAGAGATAGGAAGAATAGAATATGTGCTGTATCCAGATGGAACGTTTGAGAAGAAATAGAAAAGAACCCGGGGTTTGTTTGGCTTAAAGAATCGCCACCCCGGGTCCAGGACCATACAATCTTGTGTGCAAGCAGGTCCCAATTACTCACACACTCACCGCTGTCTTTCCTCTCTAAATCCGCGGATCGATATCAGGGAGACTTGGCTGTTTTAGCTGCACCGCCAAGCGTGTTTTTCAGCTTTATTAATATAATATATCCTATAAAAATTGTCAATAACTTTCTCTGATTCACTCAAAATACCGCTCATTGAGCGGTATTTTGAGTGAATCTGTCTAGTACCTAAAACCTAGCATCCGTGACCTAAATAATTCCTGCGTCTTTAAGTGTTTTGTACGCACCGTTTTTTTGAATAGTCTTGAGTCCTTTAGTCGAGACGGTGATACTTACTGTTTTATTGAGTTCAGGTACGAAAATACGCTTTTTCTGGAGATTTGGCTGTCGGCGAACTTTTCCGACAGGATTAAACTGCGTAGCACGAGTGCGATTTGAATATCCGCCTCCTACTTGTGATGTTTTTCCTGTGATTTCGCAAACTTTTGCCATGACGAGCGCTATAGTAACACTCAGGTCTATTTTTTGCAATAATCTTTTCTTCTTTCCATATTTCATCTTTCCTTTATACTAGGTCTTATATGGCAGGTATAGACTTTTTCTTCGTAATCGCGATTTTACTCGTCTCAGTTGTGCTTCATGAATTGGCTCACGGTTATGCTGCGCTCAAGCTAGGGGACCCGACAGCGCTCTATGCAGGACGTCTTACATTAAACCCACTCAAGCACATTGACCCGTTCGGCTCACTGCTCTTACCTATTATGGGGTACTTGCTCGGAGGATTCATTATTGGCTGGGCGAAACCGGTCCCTTTTAATCCTTATAATCTTCAGGCGGGCAGGTGGGGAGAAGCACTCGTTGCCGCCGCTGGTCCAGCGTCAAATATAGTAATTGCACTTTTATTTACACTCTTGATTCGATTCGGTGGTTTTGCTGGCGGATTTATAGATATTGTGAGCTATATTGTCCTCATTAATATTGTGCTTGCATGTTTTAACCTGATACCTATTCCACCTCTTGATGGTTCGAAAATTGTTTTTGCGTTTCTTCCGCTCCCATTTGTATATAAGTACAGAATGATGCTCGAGTCATATGGTATTTTCTTGGCAATCGCTATTTTATTTGTGGTCTGGCCTCTTCTCTTTCCGTTCGTGTTAGATGTTTTTGGCTTAGTTACAGGTATACCAGTTTAAGCATTGCTTTTTAAAACCCTATGTAGTAGCATAGGCACGCCTTAGCGCATTTTTTGTATATGGTCCCGTTAGAGATAGCGGACGACCTAAGTTACGGCAATTTGTGTAAATAAATATAGTATTGATAATAATTGTGTAGGTCGAGGATATACGTTTGTCCGCGTCCTATCTCTAACGGGATGGCAACACTAAACCAACTTGCAAAGAAATCACGAAAAAAATTGGTGCGAAAGCCGAAGTCGGTGGCACTTCAGCGTGGTTTCAATACACTCAAAAACAAGCCATCAAAATACGCTTCTCCTTTCAAGCGTGGTGTATGTACAAAAGTGACGACTAAAACTCCTCGTAAGCCTAACTCAGCTATCCGAAAGATTGCTCGTGTGCGTCTTACTAATGGTATGGAAGTAACTGCATACATCCCAGGTATGGGACACAATCTTCAAGAGCACTCAGTGGTTATGCTTCGAGGTGGTCGTGTGAAAGACGTGGGTCTCCGATACCAGGTGGTACGCGGTGTGCTTGATGCAACGGGTGTAGACAAGCGTATGAAGGGACGCTCACGATATGGCGCAAAGCGACCAAAAGCAGCTAAATAATAATAGACTATGCGACGTCCAGTAAAAAACAGAAACATCGTAAAACCAGATCGAGTATACAATGCAGATCATATTGCAAAGTTTATTAACTATGTGATGTGGAGCGGTAAGAAAGAAACTGCACGCAAGGTTGTATACAATGCTCTCGATATCATTAAAGAAAAGGAAAAGGTAAAAGATCCGCTTGAAGTACTTGGTACTGCACTTAAAAACACAGCTCCTAACATGGAAGTCCGCTCTCGCCGAGTGGGAGGAGCAAACTATCAGGTGCCGGTAGAGGTTCGACCAGCACGTCGTTCAATGCTTTCAATGAAATGGATTATCAATGCGGCACGTGCAAAGAAGGGTCGTCCAGTTGCCGAAAAACTTGCCGATGAAATCATTCTTGCAAGTAAGAATGAGGGTGAAGCAGTAAAGAAACGAGAAAACACTCACAAAATGGCAGAAGCAAACAAGGCCTTCGCACACTTCTCTTGGAACTAATCCACCCAAATTCAAAAATCAAATATCAAAATGCAAAATGATAAACCAAAAATGAATAATGAAGAATCCAATGTATTTGCATCATACTTTTTACACTTTGCATTGTCATTTTAAACTTTGATTTTTAAATTTTAATTTTTATTCCATGGCACGTACATACCCCTTAGAGAAAGTTCGCAACTTCGGCATTATCGCGCACATTGATGCGGGTAAAACCACAACATCAGAACGAATTCTTTTTTATACAGGCATGAGCCACAAAATTGGTGAGGTGCACGAAGGTGAGACGGTGACAGACTGGATGGAGCAAGAGAGAGAGCGAGGAATCACCATTACTGCTGCAGCTATTTCATGTTCTTGGGTGAAAACAGATGTGGAAGACAAGACAAATCCTGCGAATCGAACCGGTTTTAACATTATCGACACTCCGGGACACATCGACTTTACTGCCGAAGTGAAGCGATCTATGACCGTTCTCGACGGTGCTATCGTCGTATTTGATGGTGTTGCAGGTGTGGAACCACAATCAGAAACAAACTGGCGATATGCAAACGAAGCAGAAGTGCCACGTATCTGTTTCATTAATAAGATGGACCGAACTGGTGCATCATTTGAGAAATCATACAAATCTATTTTAGATCGTCTTTCTAAGAAAGCAGTTCCAATACAGCTTCCGATTGGTGCAGAAGATAAATTTGAGGGAGTTATTGATCTTATCAAGATGAAGGCTTACCGATTTGAAGGTGAGATGGGTAGAGATGTGATCGAATTTGATATTCCGGAGAGTCTTATGGCAGAGGCAGAAGCTGCGCGAGGAACTCTTATTGAAAAAATCGTTGAAAATGACGAAACAATGATGAACGCATACCTTGAAGGTAATGTGCCAAGTATTGAAGACTTGAAGAAAACTCTTCGTAAAGCAGTTATCGCAAACGAAATCTTTCCAGTGATGACAGGTACTGCGCTCCGAAACAAGGGTGTGCAGCTGATTCTCGACGCGGTTGTTGACTATCTCCCATCTCCACTTGATTTGCCACCAAAGAAAGGAATTAACCCAGATACAGGTGAAGAAATCGAACGAAAACCATCGGACGAGGAACCGTTTACGGCACTCGTGTTCAAGATTCAGACAGACCCATTCGTCGGTCAGCTTGCCTTCTTCCGTGTGTATTCAGGAAAAGTAGAAGCGGGAAGTTATATTTACAACTCAACAACAGGAGAGAAAGAGCGCCTCGGACGCATCGTGCGACTCCAGGCAGATAAGCGAGAAGAAGTGAAAGAAGTATATGCTGGGGAAATCGCAGCAGCAGTTGGTCTCAAAGACGCAAAAACATCGCACACATTCTGTGATGAAAAGAATCCGATCGTTCTTGAAGAAATTGTCTTTCCAGAACCGGTGGTTGCAGTACGTATCGAGCCTAAGACAAAGGCAGACCAAGAGAAGATGGGTATGGCTCTCAAGAGACTTGCTGACGAAGACCCAACCTTCAAGGTTTCAACTGATGAAGAAACAAACGAAACTATTATTGCTGGTATGGGTGAGCTTCATCTTGAAATATTGGTTGATCGTATGAAGCGAGAGTTCAATGTTGAAGCCAACACAGGTCGCCCACAGGTAGCATACCGAGAAACTATTCTTGGATCAGCTGAAGCAGAACATAAATACATCAAGCAGACTGGTGGAAAAGGTCAGTATGGTCACGTCAAACTCACGATTAAGAAAATGGAACCGATTGAGGAAGGCGCAAAGATTCCGAAGAACGTGAAGCGGTATGACCACTTCGAATTTATTGATGCTATCAAGGGAGGTGTTATTCCGGCAGAGTTTATCCCAGCAGTAGAAAAGGGAGTAAAAGAGGCGATGCAACGCGGTATTGTTGCAGGCTATCCGATGGTGGATATCTCTTGTGAACTAACCTATGGTTCTTACCACGATGTGGACTCATCTGAAATTGCTTACAAGATTGCTGCATCTCAAGCATTCCAAGACGCTGCAAAGCGCGCAAAGCCAGTGCTACTCGAGCCGATTATGAAGGTTGAAGTGATCACGCCAGAAAAATTCATGGGTGATATCACAGGAAATATTTCAGGTAAACGCGGACAAATCGAAGGAATGGAAGAACGTGGTATGGACCGAGTAGTTCGTGCCAAAGTGCCACTTTCAGAAATGTTCGGTTATACCACTATTTTGCGTTCTATGACCGAAGGCAGGGCAAACGCAATCATGGAATTTGATCACTACGAAGTCGTACCGCCAAACGTGGCAGAGACGATTGTTGCTGCGAGAAACAAGTAGAGGATACAGTCAAAAGTCATTAGTCCTCAGTCAATAGTAAATACAGAGAAACACGCCTCGGCATAGCCGAGGCGTGTTTCGGCTCGCGAATACAAGGGTGCCCCTTGTACTTGTATTGTACTCGGATCCGAATCGACAGAATAAAGATGAGGAGTGGGAGAGGGCTTAAATGGGACGCGAGTAGATCGAGAAGGCGACGAGAACTACAAGCGCGGATTCGATAATCCGCGCTTGTTCTATTTTCTATCTACTAAATACTGGGCTCTTATTTGCATTTTAAACACTATCTGTTAGTATGTTACGTGCTCTGTATAGCGTTTTTTTATTTATTAACTAACGTTAGAGCGCTTACAATTACTTATTAACATAAGAGCAATTCGGTAGGTACGATAAAGCCACACTCTCGCGCGCTTCATTGTGTCCACCGGAACTCGACAAATAATTTTATGGCAGATGCATTCGATCGTTCAAAGCCTCACGTAAACGTGGGCACCATTGGTCACGTTGACCATGGTAAAACAACACTGACTGCTGCTATCCTTAATGTGCTCAACGCTAAGGGTGATGGCTACAGTGCAAACGTTAAAGACGTTTCTCAAATTGACAAGGCACCTGAAGAAAAGGCTCGTGGTATTACTATCGCGCTTTCTCACTCAGAGTACCAAACACCTAACCGACACTACGCGCACATCGACGCTCCAGGTCACGCTGACTATATCAAGAACATGATTACTGGTGCAGCGCAGATGGACGGTGCTATCCTCGTGGTAGCAGCTACTGACGGTGTGATGCCACAGACTCGAGAGCACATTCTTTTGGCTCGACAGGTTGGTGTTCCAAAAATCATCGTATTCCTTAACAAGTGCGACATGGTTGATGATGCAGACATGCTCGACCTTGTGGAAGAAGAGGTTCGCGAACTTCTTACAAAGCAGGAGTTTGATGGTGCAAACGCACCAGTGATCCGTGGTTCAGGTCTTCAGGCACTTGAAAACGCTAGTGACCTTAACAACGAATGGACAAAGAAGATTATCGAGCTTGCAGATGCACTTGATACATACATCCCAACTCCAGAACGCGAAACAGACAAACCATTCCTTATGCCGATTGAAGACATTTTCTCAATCGAAGGACGAGGAACAGTGGTAACTGGTCGAATTGAGAGAGGACAAGTAAAGGTGGGTGAAGAAGTTGAAATCGTTGGTATCAAAGACACTGCAAAAACAACAGTGACTGGTATCGAAATGTTCAACAAGCAACTTCAGGAAGGTATGGCTGGAGACAACGCAGGTATTTTGCTGCGAGGTCTTAAGAAAGAAGATATCCACCGAGGTCAGGTACTTGCAAAAGCTGGTTCAATCACACCTCACACAGAATTTGAAGCAGAAGTGTACGTGCTTAAGAAAGAAGAAGGAGGTCGTCACACACCATTCTTCTCTGGATACAAGCCTCAGTTCTACATCGGTACAACTGATGTGACTGGTGAAGTTACTCTTGCAGAAGGTGTAGAAATGGTTATGCCAGGAGACACAGCAACATTTAAGGTGAAGCTCGTATCTCCAATTGCCCTTGAAGAGCAGCGACGTTTCGCTATCCGTGAAGGTGGCAAGACTGTTGGTGCCGGAGTGGTAACTAAGGTTGTTGCATAATATCTATGGTCCCGTTAGAGATAGCGGACGACTAAGATCGGAAAGTAGAATATGTATAAAAAACACAAAACATTAACAAATAATCGTGTAGGCCGAGGACTCGTGTCCGCGTCCTATCTCTAACGGGATGGCTAAAGCAGCGGCAAAAACAAAGCAGAAGACAGACGCAATTACACGCATGAGAATTCGCGTACGTGCTTATGATCACAAAGTTCTTGATGTTTCTATCAAGCAGATCATTGATACAGCAATTCGACATGACGCGGAAGTGCGTGGTCCGATTCCGTTGCCTACCGAAATCAAGAAATATACGGTAAACCGCTCAACATTCGTCTACAAAAATGCGCGAGAGCAGTTTGAGATGCGAGTGCACAAGCGACTTATCGATATCATCAATCCAAACCCAAAGATCATGGAGTCTCTCTCAAATTTGAGTCTTCCATCAGGTGTTAACATTGATATCAAGATTATTTAAGATTTTCGCGGGCTTGGCGCACAACGGTGCGCCCACCGCGCACACAAGCAAATCTCTTGTTTGTGTGCGCGGTGTGTTGCAGAAAGACTTACATTCTGGTAATGTCCTTTCCACACGCTTTTTCGTTTGAGAAACAAAGAATATGAAATTCATCCTTGGAAAAAAACAACATATGACACAGATTTTTGCCGAAGACGGTAGTGCTATTCCTGCTACTGTTTTGAGCGCAGATCCGGTTGTCGTAACTCAGGTTAAGGGTAAAGAGAAGGATGGATATGTCGCTCTTCAGGTTGGCTATGGCAAAAAAGCCGAGAAGAACCTCACCAAGGCGGAAAAAGGGCATGTAAAAGATCTCGGAAGTTTTGCTGGTCTTAAGGAATATAGAGGCGAGACAGAGGGGATTGAGAAGGGAGCAAAACTCGATCTTTCACAGTTTGTAGAAGGAGACAAAGTGACCGTCGTAGCTGTTTCAAAAGGAAAAGGGTTTCAAGGTGTAGTGAAGCGACATGGGTTTGCAGGTGGTCGCCGTTCACATGGTCAGAAGCACTCAGAACGCGAACCGGGATCAATTGGTATCGGTGGTGTTCAGAGAGTGTTTAAGGGTACGCGAATGGCGGGCAGAATGGGAAGCGATAAAATTACGCTCAAAAAAGTAGAAGTTCTCAAGGGACTTCCAGAGTCTGGAGAAATTATCCTTAAGGGGGCAATTCCTGGACGACGCGGTACTGTTGTTGAGGTTCGCAGCTAATAAAGGTATATGGCAACAAAGATGGAATCAAAAATATTTACACAAGACGGAAAAGAAGCTGGAACAATTGCATTGCCAGAAGAAATTTTTGGTTTGCCTTGGAATGCTGATTTGGTACATCAGGTCGCTACCTCTATGATGGCGAATGCACGAGAAGGAAGTGCAAATACAAAAACACGTGCTGAGGTACGTGGAGGTGGTAAAAAGCCATGGCGACAGAAGGGAACAGGACGCGCACGTCATGGTTCACGTCGTTCACCTATCTGGGTTGGAGGAGGTATGACACATGGTCCTCGCGCAGAGAAAAACTACAGTAAAAAAATAAATAAGAAGATGAAAACGAAGGCGCTATATACGCTATTGTCTGCAAAATACCGAGATGGTGAACTTATCTTTGTGGACTCTTTCTCATTTGATGCTCCAAAAACAAAAGAGGCGAGAGATTACATTTCAAATATTGCCAAGGTAAGCAAACATAATGATCTTGCGACAAAGCGAAAGAATGCGGCTGTTATCTCTATACCTGCAAAAAATGCGAATGTAGCAAAAAGCTTTGCAAATATTGGCAGTGTATTTGTAGATGAGACACGCATGCTTAATCCACTTGAACTTTTGAATACGAAGTATGTCGTACTGGTCTCACCTGATGAATCAATCAAGATTCTTGAAGGTCGCAAGAAGGTAGTGAAGAAATAAATATTATGGCAACCAAAACTGATACAATAAAAAATATCTACAAAAGAGACTTGAGTGAGGTCTTGAAGGCGCCTCGTATTACAGAGAAGGCATCAATGGTATCTGACAAGGGTGTCTATGTGTTTGAGGTTGCTACATGGGCAAATAAGAATGAAATTGGTGCTGCAGTAAAGAAATTCTACAATGTTACCCCGATCAATATCCGTACGTCTGTAGTGCCTTCAAAGAAAGTCTTTCGACGTGGCCGAGCAGGAGTGAAGAAAGGAGGAAAGAAGGCGTATATTGAACTAAAGAAGGGCGATAAGATCGAACTTGTATAGTAGGAAATGAAAAGTGTAAAAATCAAACATCAAAATGACAGATCAAACATCAAAAATGAATAATGAATTGAATGCATCAAACGTTTTAAATTTTGCATTGTCATTTTGCACTTTGAGATTTGAATTTTAAATTTGAAACATGAAAACGTATAAACCAACAACACCATCACGCAGAAAGATGTCCGGTATCAATTACCGCAATGTGCTTTCGGGTGACAAGCCAACAAAATCTCTCGTTAAAGGCGGCAAGCGTCATGTTGGACGCAATAATCAGGGTCGCATCACAACACGTCACAAAGGAGGTGGTCATAAGCGCCGATTCCGAGACGTGGATTTTACATATGACAAAATAAACATTCCTTACAAGATTGCCTCTGTTGAGTATGATCCTAATCGATCAGGATTTATTGGGCTCGCAGTCTACAAAGACGGAGAAAAGCGATACGTGCTTCTTCCAAAGGAGGTAAAGGTGGGTGAGGAGCTCGTTACGGGATCAAACGTAGAGGCAAAACCAGGAAATAGAATGCCTCTTGATGATATTACGCTTGGTACAAGTGTATATAACGTAGAGATAAAGCCACAAGGAGGTGCAAAACTTATTCGTAGCGCTGGTAGCTACGGAGAAGTGATTGCCAAGGATGGAAACTACGTAGATATTAAAATGCCTTCAACCGAGGTGCGAAAGATCCATAAAACAGCGTGGGCAACTATCGGTGCGGTTTCAAACGAAGAAAACAAACTCCGCAACTACGGTAAAGCAGGTACAAGTCGACACAAGGGTATTCGTCCAACAGTACGTGGTACTGCCATGAACCCAGTTGATCACCCACACGGCGGTGGTGAAGGACGTCAGGGACGTGGACGCCGTCGTGCAGTGTCTCTCTGGGGTAAACCAACAGGAAAGGGTCAGAAGACGCGAACTCCGAAAAAATACTCAAATAAATTCATTGTTTCTCGCAGAAAGGTTGGTAAGAAACGAAAGTAAAAACAACAAATAAAATCGGGCACATGTGCCCGATTTTATTTATGAGTATGCACAGCTTATACCGTTTATATTGTATTTCATTGGTATAATTTAAGAGAACCACATTTTATGTATACATGGTGGTTTTTATGTAATTCGGTGTAATTGTGATTTTATTCAAGAAATACTACGTTAGAAAACTCAGTAAATTCACAACGGCTGTGCTCGCTGCGTCGCTTGTTATTCAAAATGTATTTTTTGGTGTATACGCTATTGCGATAGAAGGCAACATAGTTGAATATCTCCCCCGCACAGTTGCATCTGTTGATGATGAACGTGGCGGACTCTATTGGCATAAAATTTCTAACGCGCTCGAGAATAATTTGCCTTACACTGCACTTGCGAATACTTTTACAGTTGAAAATTCTGCTCTGCTAAGCACGAGCCAAGAATTACCGGTTGCACCAGTTGAAATTGAAGACAAAGACAAGAGTGAGGGCGCAGGTGGGGGGAAGACTGCTGAAGTGGGGTCGCAACTAGAAAATCAAAATAATGAAGAAGTCGGCGTGGATGAGTCTCCAAAACAAGATTCAGCAGAAGTGCCTGACACTATTTCTCCTGACGAAGAACAAAATGATTTAGAGGATGTTCCTGCCGTGGCAGAAAACACAAGTAATGAAAATAATGAAAATCAAGAATTAGAATCTATACCTGACGTAGAAACTCCCGTAGACGAACCTGTTGCAGAAGAGGTGAGCGAAGGTCAAGAAGAATCAGTGTCAGTAGATATTCCACGTGAAGAACCTGAAGCGCCGGCAGGTGAGCCAGAAGCTCCAGCTATGCCACCATCAGAAATTGAGTCTCCTACAAGTTGGGTACGCGAAGCGTTATTTGCAAGTCGTATTGTTGGCGAAGTACATGCGCAAGAAGCAACAGAGGAGGGTGCAGATGTTTTCTTGGCACCAGAGAAAGATATGGTCACGAGTTCTCTTGTGTTTAGCGATTTTGATGGAGGAGAGGCATCGACGACTCTCAAAAATTTGAAGATCAAGGTTTCTTTGGTGGCCAACATGATGTCTGGTGCCACACTTACGGCATATTATTCCTTTGGAGGAAACTCATGGGATAAAACAGATGCCGTATCACTTGATACTGGTTTAGATAATCAGGTGTCAGGAGATTATGTGTACATTGCGATACCCAAGGTTCCGGTTGATGTTTCCATACAAGATCTTGTCATTAGACTTGAATATACAGCACCAATTGCTGTGCTTGAAAATAGTGATGAGATATTGCTTTACATTGATTCCTTGTCTGTTGTTGAAGATAAGGGTCCTGTTGCACGTATCAAAAGAAAAATTGAAGAATTAATCAGTCCCGAGTATGTTGAGTTTACTGATGCGCGAACGCCAGAGGAACTCAAGAATGCACGTATTCAGTATGCAAATGATATTTTTGAACTACTGAAAGATACAGCAACAGATGAACCATTTCAGATATTGAGTAAAGAGTTTGATAATCAGACACCACTCGAACTATCCCTTATGGGTGCATCAGCAGATGCGCGGGCTTTGTATCAGGATGGGAAAGTGACGTATGTTGATGTGTATCAGAATACTGATTTTATCTATACACCGACACGGACAGGGCTTAAGGAAGAAATATTACTAAAGAATGAAGAGCATCCGAGCTTGTTTACGTATTCACTGAACTTGTCTGATTTTGATTATGAGCAGACGGCAGATAATGTTATCGATGTATACCAAAAAGGTTTTGCGGGTAACCCGCTTAAAAAATTATATGAAATCACTGCACCATACATGGAAGATGCAAATGGTGTACGCAATGAAAACATTGTCTTTACGATTGTTGGTGATGAATTGCGTTTGATCCCTGATCCAGAATTTCTTGCGCAAGCAACATACCCTGTTCTTGTTGATCCGACTATTACCATCTCGGTACTTACTGTCTATGCCCATCCTCTCTCTGGAGAAGATTGGACTGTTGATTTTGCGACTGTAGGAACAAGTGATTTGCGGATTGTGCCGAGAACAGAAACAACCATACATGATATTAGTTTTACATCACTTGTCTGTGACGGGGAGGAACGTACACCGCAGATACTGGACAATGAAGTTGTGTATTACCAAGATTGGTCTTGTGATGGGGTGGGTACTGTGGTGCATCATGTTGAGCAAGAGGGTTCACATATTCTCGATTTCGAATTTGGTGGAGATGGTGAAGAAGTTGTTACGAGTACTGCCTTTAATGGTACCTATACGTGGGATGGTGGCGGGGCTACTAACAATTGGTCTGAATGTGCCAATTGGAGTGCTAATACCTGTCCTACAACGGCGGACGCAGTTGTGTTTGATGGGACCAGTACAAAAAATGCCACACTTGATAATGCGACAACAGTTACATCCATGACTATTTCCTCAGGTTATACAGGCACTATTACACAAGGCAATAACAACCTAACTATAACAGGAGCATTTTCTCAGGCGGATGGAATATTTACAGGTGGTGCTGCAACTACTACTGTTGGTAGCAGTTTTACGATTTCTGGCGGTACTTTTAATGCACCATCGACAACCAATTTGGCAACTGGCGGTATTTCTAGCACACTAAATATTAATTCAAGTCAAACATTCGAAAACCTCATTTTTGACTATACTAACACTGCCCAAGGCGTCACCATATCGAGTGGCGATACTCTGGTGGTTACGGGGACACTTACGTTTGATGACGGATTCGTCAACGGAGGAACTATTAATGCACAAGGTGATATCGTACAAAATGCCGCATCTGGTGGTGGTACAACTGCCGTAAACTTTGCGTCTGCAGGTGCACAAACCTGGACAGTAAATGGGGGAACTGGTCCTGTACCAACACTTGATGCTGCAGAAGACGCTTCAGACTCTATCGTATTTGCAGCCGCAGGTGGCTTTGGTGGATTTACCGTAACAGCTGGTTTTTCTGGCACAATTCCAATTAGTAACAGTAGTAATTACACAATCTCTTTTGGTACCGGCACATATTCTCAGGCAGCTGGAACGTGGCCATCAGGTGCTTGGAATATGAGTCTCACGGGTGATTTTACCCTAACAGGCGGAACGTTTAATGGTGGCACCGGAACGATGACGCATAATGCTGGTGGCACAGTTTCCCTTACAGGAGGAACCTTCAATGCACCGACAACGTTTGAATTCTCTGGTTTCTCTGTTTCTACTGCACTCAACGTCAATGTAACGCAAACATTTAATAATCTACGTTTTAATGAGACTAACACTGCCCAAGGCGTCACCATATCGAGTGGCGATACTCTGGTGGTTACGGGGACACTTACGTTTGATGACGGATTCGTCAACGGAGGAACTATTAATGCACAAGGTGATATCGTACAAAATGCCGCATCTGGTGGTGGTACAACTGCCGTAAACTTTGCGTCTGCAGGTGCACAAACCTGGACAGTAAATGGGGGAACTGGTCCTGTACCAACACTTGATGCTGCAGAAGACGCTTCAGACTCTATCGTATTTGCAGCCGCAGGTGGCTTTGGTGGATTTACCGTAACAGCTGGTTTTTCTGGCACAATTCCAATTAGTAACAGTAGTAATTACACAATCTCTTTTGGTACCGGCACATATTCTCAGGCAGCTGGAACGTGGCCATCAGGTGCTTGGAATATGAGTCTCACGGGTGATTTTACCCTAACAGGCGGAACGTTTAATGGTGGCACCGGAACGATGACGCATAATGCTGGTGGCACAGTTTCCCTTACAGGAGGAACCTTCAATGCACCGACAACGTTTGAATTCTCTGGTTTCTCTGTTTCTACTGCACTCAACGTCAATGTAACGCAAACATTTAATAATCTACGTTTTAATGAGACTAACACTGCCCAAGGCGTCACCATATCGAGTGGCGATACTCTGGTGGTTACGGGGACAACAACCTTGCAAGATGGTTTTATAAATACAGGAACTATTGAGGCAAGAGGTGACGTGGTAGTTTCATCTACTTTTGGAGGAGGAACCTCGCCACTAGTCTTTACAGGAACTTCTACATCAGGTAAGACAAATCAGACTCTTGATTTGACAGGGGCAACTGGTTTGTTTGATGCTGATGTGACAATTAATAAAACTGAAGGAGAAGTGCAACTGCTCTCAGATCTTGTTATGAACGCTTCCTCACAAGATCTTTCTATTGCAACAGGGACACTCAATATTAATGGTAAGAATCTTACTGTAAACGGTACGAGCGGTACATTCAGTGTAGGAGGTGCTGGTACGTTTAAGCTCCAAGGTGCAGAGACAGTTACTGCTAATACGGGTTACCCTACGTTTGCTACAGGCGCAACTGCATTATATGTAGGTGATGGAGATGGGATTGTTGATTCATTTATTCCGTATCAATACTCATATTACAATTTTGTAGCAAGTACAACAGATGCGGGTGACATTATTAATGCGTCAAGTACACAAATTGATTTAGGTGGATCATTTACGTTAAATGGGGGTACATTTATTGCTCCATCAACTACGCTATATGTAGCGGGTGATTTTACAAATAGTGGTGGGACATTTACTCATAATTCAGGAACCACAACATTTGATGGTACAAGTCAGACAATCTATGGAGACACAACGTTCTATAACCTTTCAAAAACAGTAAGTAGCGACGATACACTTACGTTTGAAGCGGGCTCAACGCAAACTATCGCTGGAAATTTAACCCTGGCAGGTACAGATGGTTTGTTAAGTGATGATGTATTGAGTTTGCGCAGTACAAGCGGTGGTACACAATGGCGGATTGATCCGCAGGGAAATCGATCAGTGAGTTATCTAGATGTTAGAGATTCAAATAACATAAATGCAACCGCTATTGATGCTGGGAATAATAACAACACAAACTCAGGCAATAACACTAACTGGACATTTGACCCCACCTTTACCCAAAGTCAGTATCAATTTTTTGCGAATGTAGATAGCCTAACGCCGGGCTCTTCTCTAGGTAGTCAGTCAGCTACGACTACACTCACATCTACATCGAGTCCGGTGCGTTTGCGTATGAACATTATTGCGGATACATTTTTTGCAACATCATCTGCTCAGTTTAAGTTGCAAGTGGCTACATCTGTTGTAGGTATTTGGTACACACTCAATCCGCAGTCTGATTGGTGGAATACTGATTTTACAAATCGGAGAAAAATTTATCTGGACAACACAGCGAGCGCTGAAAATCTGACCGATTTTCCACTGCTTGTTGAGCTCAACAGTTCACGAATTGATTACTCTAAAACACAAAATAGTGGTCAGGATATCAGGTTTGTCGATAGTGATAATAGTACGGAGCTCAATTATGAAATAGAAGTATGGAATGAGAGTGGTACATCGACTGTGTGGGTGAAAGTTCCTCAAATTAATGCAGGTTCTGATAACACTGACTATATTTGGATGTATTATAACAATGCGGGTGCGACAGACAATGCAACCACAACAGGGGTATGGAACAGTGGTTTCCAAGGAGTCTGGCATCTCTCAGATGGTTCAACACTTGATGTCAGTGACTCAGCAAAGGAAACACCGACAACGAATGTGAATGCGACAGCGGTTGCTGGGGAAGTAGATGGGGGCGCGGATTTCAGTAGTGACTATATTTATGCGACTGATAAAGATGGCTTTAAGCCGGCACAGAATATTACTATTTCTGCCTGGATTAATCCGGATAGTCGGCCTGCATGGGGTAAAATATTTGCGAAGGATTATAGAGCAGACGGGACGTGGACAAGTCCGTATCTTTCGTATGAGCTTACCGCAAGCAATAATACATCGGGAATACCGTTCTGGACGATAAACATAGGCGGAACAGCATATGGTACGGTTGCACCATCTGCACTTACAAATGGCACGTGGAATCAGGTGACAGGTACATATGACGGCTCTGTTATTCGTCTTTATGTGAATGGAACTGAGGTTTCAAGTACGACTCAGGCAGGGTCTATCAATTATCCGGTAACTGCGGATATTGCTATTGGGGGTCGTAGTAGGTATTCCCCAGGAGATTATCTGGATGGTAAGCTTGATGAAATACGTTTCTCAAATACGACACGTTCTGCTGATTGGATTGAGGCAGAATACGTGTCGGTAAGAGATAACATGAATACGTTTGCAAGCGAAGAAACGGCGAGCACTCCGTCTGACATCTGGACGCTTACTGGTAATGCATCTGCTACAGACGGAGCAGAACTGCCGTCACTATTACTTTCTAGTTCAAATATCGCAGGTACATACGCAGAGGCAAACCCAACAGCAACAAACCCAAATGCTGCGACAGCAGGACAATATATTGAATTTGATTTTACACTTGATCCGTCCAACATGATCGTGGACACGTACTATTATTTCCGTCTCATTTTCTCTAATGGAACGACGCTGGGAAGTTACAGTTCGTATCCGACACTTGCAGTGCTTTCAAACCAAAGTCCGGGAACTCCGTCATCTCTGGGACCTTCAGGTCTTACTGATGGTTCATGGACGACGGACAATACGCCCGGTCTTACTTTTACTACGTCTGACGCAGATGGAGACAATGTGCAGTACCATATATTGATTGATGATAGCTCTGACTTTTCTTCTCCTCTTGTTGATTACACGAGTGCGTCAGGGAGTGCTGGCGCATCGACATTTACCGTTGGACAAGCAGCGGGGAGTGGTACATATACCGTAGGAAGTAGTGGGCAGACATTATCGGATAGTTCTGGATATTATTGGCGAGTTTCGACGACTGATAGTAATGGTGGAACATCGGCGACTACTACGGCAAATAGCGGAAGTATTGCATTTAAAGTCGATGCAACGGCACCAACAGCAGGAACGGTGACGCTGAGTGCCACATCAACGAGTGGAATAACACTCACTACAACGGCTGGATCCGATGCGACGTCAGGTCTTGCTGCGACGCCGTATAATTTCTCAAATACCACAACAGGAGAATATTCGGGGGCGACGTCGTCGCTTACCTGGTCACCTACCGGATTAACTCCGAATACACAGTATACATTTGCGGTTAGTGTGACAGACGTCGCCGGCAATGCTGCAACGAGCTCAACTATTTCTGGATATACACTTGCAAATGTGCCGGCGAGCCTGTCAGCAAGCGCAGATTCAAGTATTGCAATTACAACATCATGGAGTGCTAATAGTAACGCGGCTGGTACGGAATATTATGTTGAGAATGTAACATTGGGAACAGCTTCCGGTTGGACAACAAGTACATCGTATTCATTTACTGGACTTACCTGTGATACAACATACGAATTTAAAGTAAAAGCTCGAAATGGTGATGGTATTGAAACAAGCTATACAGCTACTGTTTCGGTAGCTACAGATGCGTGTACGCCACAAGGTGGAGGTGGAAGTTCTCAGCCATCTCCGGGAGGAAGGAACAGTAATGGACAAGGTAATAGTGGTGGAGGCGGCGGCGGTTCTTGTCTCGCACATATGGTCCCAACAGGGGAAAGCGTAGAGGTTGATTTTTCACAGAGTATACAAAAATCTTGGGAGAGATCATTCACACAGATTCTTATTGATAATGGCTATCGTAATCCTCAAAAAATATTAAGTAGCCAGTCTCCTTATGAGCAGTGGGGAGTTTCTGATTTTACAGCTGTTAACTTTGATGTGAAATTACTTGCGCATGAGGGGGCTTACCATAGTACATTTGGTTATTACGATGCGGGCAAACCACATACGTTTGTGCCTATCGGTAAAACAGGAAATATCTTTGGATTTGCAACAGTACCAACAATCCCAGTAGGCGGCAGTACATCATTTGCACTTAATGCATCACATGATTCATTTGGCATGAGCATTCGTGCGTATAGCGGCAACTTATTTGCAGGTCAATTTTATACAGAAGATAAGCTCAATATGTATGGAGGAGATAATCAAACAGCAATTTTCAAGGTTGATGATGGATATGTCATTGGTTTTGAAGATTTGCCAGTATCACGTGGTGGTGATAAAGACTATAACGATGTGGTGCTACTCGTGAGACCGGTTGCGTGTTCATACTATGAACCGGTAGACCAAAATGAACCTCCTGCAGAGAACAACGATATCTATCGAATCTTTATCAATAATGATCAAGAGACTACAACGAGGGGAGATGTCTTTGTCGGTTTTGATGTTCCGGGAACTGTAAAACAAGTCGCACTATCAAATAATACCGGATTCGGAGGGGCTGACAGAATTGCACTTCCTCTGGTGTATTCGTGGAACATTTGCAACAGAGGATCGAGTCGCAATGCAAAGAATACGTGTAAGGCGGGTGAATACACGGTGTTTGCTAGGTTTTATGACAATGAAGGCAAATTCTTAGGAGGGGCATCTGATTCGATTGAGTTTGTTACAAATATTGTGCCACCACCAGTACCACCAGTGCCACCTACAACGACCACGACAACTCCTCCGGGGGGAACTGAAACCGGAGGTGGTACAGGAACAGTTATTGAAGAAGTGATAGGTGGCGTGACAGGCGGGGTGGAGACGATAGTAGAAACCATTACAGAAGCTGTTACGGCAACAGGTGGTTTCATTGAAGGAGTTTTTGCGTCTGTTTCTACATATGTTGCGGAAACTGAGGTTACAGCAGGATTCCAGACTGTTGCAAGCTCTACACAAGGTGTTGCACGGCAGGCACTACAATCAATCCCGGTCTCGGAAAAGACTATAACCGCAAGTGCTGTTTTAGGTACTGTGTTGGTGGCTCCGGCGGCCATGTTTGCACGTGTTATAGGTGTCGCAATGTCTACTGCAAATAATGTAGGACACACTGCTGACGTGGGACTTATCGTGTGGAGATTCATGAATCATATTCAAGAATTGTTCGGTCTACGCAAAAAAAGAAATAGATGGGGAGTCGTGTATGATGCACGAGATAAAATGCCGCTACATCCTATAACTGTTGAATTGATTAGTATGAAGACTCATAAAGTAGTAGAGACAGCAATTACAGATCATGCGGGCGGATATGGATTCTTGCCGAGAGATGGCGTCTTTGCGCTTAATGTTAAGCACCCTGCATACACATTTCCATCTCATGTAGTTACGAGAGGGCCAGATGGCGTGTTTGCTGAAATATACACTGGCAAAGCACTCACGCTTACCAAGGAACATGAGCCACATGATCTTAATATTCCGATTGATAAACTTTCTGAACAGATTATTGAACGCAAAAGATTTGCATTCTTTGGATTAGGCATGAAGCGTGTTGGTACAGTTATTGTAGAGGCTATTTTCTGGCTCACCTTTGCTTTTATGACAGCTACATTTTTTGCGGAACCAAATCTCTTACATGGTTTTTTGGTGCTGTTCTACATAGCTATTATCGGGATTAAACATAGTCAGGTAGAATATCATACGCATCGATATTGGGGCCATGTGATTGCTGAAAATTACCAGAGTGAGATTGAGAATGGACATATGTATATTGAAGTTTCAGATGCACTCGACCTGAATGACGTGCCAAAGCAAACCAGAATTAATACACATGGAAAATTCTACTTTAAGACAGATAAGCCAGGCACCTTTGATGTTGTGGTGAAAATTATTGTAGATAATAAAGAACAGATACTTGAACGAGAGAAATTGGTGGTTGGCGACGATCGGTTAATTACACATACATTGCGTATTGTCTGATGTTCTTCTGATGTCGTACATAAGACGTAAAAAGGAAGGAGCCGCCCCTGAACGGGGCGGCCTTTCTCTGAGTCTACTCGTACACCGGCGCCTGATCGAGAACTTCAGCGGTCTGACGACCGAACGCGTAGACCTTCTTCTGGCCTTCTGCCCAGATAACAGTGGCGATTAGGAGAACCGCGCTCATCACTACAATCAGGTGGACACGGTGTGTTTTTTCGAATTTTTTGTCGTCGTACCCGATATCGCTTCCGATAATATTCTGAGGGAACACTAGGGACCTCCTATCTCTATCTAAAGGCTAGCATCCACGTAAAATGTTGACAATGAATTACTTGTGTAATTCTCTGTGTCTCTCTGGGGTAAACCAACAGGAAACTTCTTGTATCAACAGAGAATCTAACGGTCGGTAGCCAAAAGCTTATTTATTGACTTATTTACGCCTTTCATCTAATATATGCACCACGCTATAGGGCGTCCCCGCGCACTTAAAGACTTATGTTGCAGACCGTTGTCTATGTCTTTAAGTGCGGGGTTCCGCACCACGTACAAGCCAATTGCTTTTTTAGTGTTGTTTCGTACGCTGTGGCTTGCCCGTGGCGCTTCATTTTATTGTTGTGACTGTGAGGTTTCTGGATTTTTCCTAAAACCTAACACCTACAACCTACCACCTAGACAATGACACGATCACTTAAGAAAGGACCATATGTATACGATCGTCTATTAAAAAAGATAGACGGGAAAACTCCAAAGGAAACTGGAGTTATTAAAACATGGGCGCGAGACAGTCAGATTAGTCCTGACATGGTTGGGTTTACCTTTGGTGTTCATAACGGCAAGAGTCACATCGAAGTATTCGTAACAGAAGAAATGGTGGGACACCGACTCGGTGAATTCTCTCCTACAAAGAAATTCCTACGACACGGAGGTAAGATGCAAAAGGAACTTGATATCGCAAAAAAGACAGCTGAAATTGCTGCAGCAAAATCTGCCAAGTCGGCAACTGATGCTCCTGCAAAGAAAAAATAATTAATGTAACATGGAAACCGCAACTGCATTTTTGAAGCAATATCGCCAGTCACCTCGCAAGGTTCGTCTTGTGGCAGACTTGGTGCGTGGCAAAAAGGTAGAAATAGCGGTTGCACATCTGAGCCATCTTCCAAAGCGTGCGACGGGAGCCATTAAGAAACTCCTCGACTCTGCAGTTTCAAATGCAAAAAATAAGGGACTTAAAGAAGAAAATCTTTTTGTAAAGGAAATTCGAGTTGATGAGGGTGTGACATTGTCTCGTTGGCAAGCAGGGAGTCGTGGCCGAGGTATGCCTATTAAAAAACGTACAAGCCATGTGAGGGTTGTGCTTGCAGAAAAACAAACTGAATTAAAAAAAGCTAAAAGCGAAAAGCTGACAGCTAAAAGCTAATTATATGAGCCATACCGTACATCCATTTTCACATAGACTAGGTATCATCCGTGATTGGAAATCACGCTGGTTTGGTACTAAGGGTAAATACCAAGAGTTGCTTCGAAGCGATGTTCTCATTCGAGAATTTCTCGAGAAAAAATTCCGCAATATGTTTGTTGGATCTCTTGAAATCGAGCGAACACAAAAGGCAACACGTATTATTGTTGAAACGGCGCGACCAGGTCTTATTATTGGCCGCAATGGTGAGAATATGGACAAGCTTAAAAAGGAACTTGATACGTTGATCCGAAAGAAGAAACTCCACATCGGAGAAGAGCTCAAGATTGATGTTAAGGAAGTAAAAGCTGCTGAAACAAACGCATCAATTGTTGCAGACATGGTGGTTGATCAGCTCGAAAAGCGCATGCCGTTTAGACGCGTACTTAAGGGGACGGTTGAAAAGGTTATGGCAAACCGCGAAGTGCAGGGAGTGAAAATTACACTTTCAGGCATCATGGGTGGTAGTGCCATGGCTCGAACTGAGACAAAGAAAGCAGGACGAATTCCACTTCAGACATTCCGTGCGGACGTTGATTTTGCAAAAAAGACAGCTATCTTGCAGCTCGGTACAATTGGCGTAAAGGTATGGATCTATAAGGGAGATATCTTCAAAGACGGTAAGAAGAACTAATAATATTTACTATCATGTTGATTCCAAAGAAAGCAAAGCACCGAAAATGGCAGACACTTCGCGAACACCCTAACAAGGTGGGTGTGGCTACTCGTGGAGCAACGGTTGCATTTGGATCATACGGACTTAAAGCAACAAGCCCAGCACGTATCAGATCAAACCAGATCGAGGCTGCTCGAAAAGTTGTATCTCGAACTATCGGTAAAACAGGTAAAATGTGGATTCGTATTTTCCCTGATATGCCATTTACCAAAAAACCTGCTGAAGTAAAGATGGGTAAGGGTAAAGGAGAGCCTGAAGGATATCAGGTGCCAGTAAAGCCTGGTCGGGTAATGTTTGAGGTTGACGGTGTACCTGAGGCTGTTGCGCGAGAAGCTCTCAGAAAGGCAGGTACAAAGCTTCCGCTTACTACAAAAGTGGTTGCACGAGAATTCTAAACTCGACAAACCTGTTCATTTGTGTAGTATAGAGCCCTAAAATAAGTATGAAAGCCAAAGAGATAAAAGAGAAAAATGACAAAGATCTTGCGAAGCTCCTCGAGGAGAAGCGGCTGCTGCTTCGTAATTTCCGCTTTGGTATCGCAGGAAGTCGAACACGAGATGTTAAGGAGGGTAAAAATGCAAAGAAAGATATCGCCCGCATGTTGACCGAGATTAATACTCGTCGCAAGAACGCATAAATAACACATCATGGCAGAGAACAAGACAGTAGATATGAATATAACCCAAAAAGGAGGACGACAGTTTCGTGGCACTGTTGTGTCTAATAAAATGAAAGACACTATCGTTGTTTCTGTTGAGCGTTATGTAAAGCATCCAAAAATCGGTAAGTACATGCGTCTCCGAAAGAAATTTAAGGTTCATGATGCTGGTAATACAAAATCAGTAGGAGATCAGGTAACTATCAAGGAGATACGACCAATTTCAAAAGATAAGCATTTCACTATTGTATAAACGCGTATGATCCAACCACAGTCAATCGTAAAAATTGCAGATAACTCAGGCGCAAAGATCGGCCGTGTGTTCAAAATACTTGGCGGTTCAAAGAAGCGATACGCACAAATCGGTGAGATCGTTGTACTTTCCGTACAAAAGGCAGAACCGCGAAAGCAGGTTAAGAAAAAGGATGTGCTCTATGGTGTTGTGGTTCGTCAGAGAAATCCATTTCGCCGAAAAGACGGTTCCTATATTCGTTTTGATGAGAACGCAGTTGTTATTTTAGAAAAGCAGAAGAAGATCGAGCCGATTGCTGGTCGCGTATTCGGACCAGTACCCCGCGAAATAAGCGAAAAGGGCTATCAAAAGATTGCTTCACTAGCACCAGAAGTTGTATAGGTCTTTCAGTGAGATCAAGATAAACATATGAAAATCAAGAAAGGAGACAACGTCATCGTGACTACAGGAAAAGATAAGGGTAAAAAGGGCAAGATCGCCGAAGCATTTCCACGTGAAGATAAAGTTTTGATTGAAGGTGTAAATATAAAAAAGGTGCACCGTCGGTCACAGGGAGAAGGAAAACCTGGACAAGTTATCGAACGATCATACCCAATTCATGTTTCAAACGTGATGATACTTGACCCTAAAGGAGACAAGAGAACCCGTGTTGGATATAAGATGGAAAAAGGTAAAAAGGTACGTATTGCAAGAAAAAGCGGGTTAGGAATTAATTAAGAAAAGATGGAAAAAGCAAAGATTAATACGAATATAGGAAAACACGGAAATCATACATTTTTCCTTATTTCCTTCTTGCTTAAATAATATTTTACGGCTTATGGAAATGCTTAAAGACAAAATGACAAAAACATTCGAAGCACTCAAAGGCACATTTGGGTATGTGAATGTTATGCAGTCACCAAAAATTGAAAAGGTAGTGATCAGCGTTGGCACTGGCTCAATGAAAGATCCTAAAAAGGTTGAGCTTGCTGCAGATCGGTTGGCGCGTATCACCGGACAAAAGCCGGCGTCACGTAGTGCAAAGCAGTCTATTGCATCTTTTAAACTTCGCGAAGGAGATCAGGTTGGATACCAGGTAACGCTTCGAGGAGCACGTATGTATGATTTTCTCGATAGATTGATCAACATTGCCTTACCGCGAACAAAGGACTTTCAAGGCATTAAGATCTCTGGTATCGATGAAATGGGCAACTATACACTTGGTATCAAGGAGCATACTATCTTTTTTGAAACTTCAGACGAAGATATTCGCGATGTCTTTGGCATGTCTATTACTGTTGTAACAACAGCAAAGACACGCGAAGAAGCCAAGGCGTTCCTTGAACATCTTGGGTTCCCGTTTAAGAAGTAATGGTTCTGGCTCAGGTTGACTTGAGGTAACACTCTTGATACTATAGCCCCCGAGCTCATACGCTCCGTCCGCGCACTAAAAGCGCAAAAGGTACGTTGGGTGCAGTGCGCTTTAGTGCGGGATTTCGCTCTCCCAAGTAAGCCGTTAGTATAGCGTACGTTTTTGGGTGCGCAGGGCTTGCTACAGAGCTTCATTTTTATTTATGGCAAAAACATCAGTTAAAGTTAGAGCACAAAAAAAACCGAAATTCAGTACACGAACAGTGAATCGCTGTTTTAAGTGTGGCCGTCGCCATGGATTCATGAGAGACTTCGGCATTTGCCGAATCTGCTTCCGTGAATTATCTAACGATGGAAAAGTTCCGGGAGTACGTAAATCATCTTGGTAGTAGGAAGTGAAAAGTGTAAAAATCAAAAATCAAAATGACTGATCAAACATCAAAAATGAATAATGAATTGAATGCATCAAACGTTTTAAATTTTGCATTGTCATTTTGCATTTTGAGATTTGAATTTTAAATTTTTATTATGGACTCAATCGCAGATTTTATTACACGAATAAAGAACGCCGGAAACGCAAAGAAAGATAGCGTGTCTATTTCATTTTCAAATATCAAATTTGTTATTGCAGAAAAATTGAGTGAGCGCGGTTTTGTTGGAAAGGTTGAGAAGAAGGGTAAGGTTAAACCGTCTATCTCTGTAGAGGTGCTTTATGATGAAAATGGTAAACCACGTATTACCGATGTCGATCGTATTTCAAAACTTTCACGACGAACATATAAAGGGTATCGCGATATTAAACCAGTACGACGTGGACATGGTATGGTGCTTGTCTCTACTCCAAAAGGTGTGCTTACGGGAGAAGAGGCGATTAAAGAAAAAGTAGGTGGAGAAGTGCTCTGCACGGTGTGGTAACAAATGTAAAGATTAAAGATCAAAAATCAAAATGATAGTCCAAAATGAAAAATTGAATACAGGATCACATGCATCAGATTTTTTGAATCATGCATTATCATCCGCCCGGATGACCTGGTCGGACGGGTTTTGCACTTTGAGGTTTACATTTTAAATTTCCTATTATGAGCAGACTTGCAAAAAAACCAATCGTAATACCTCAAAAAACAGAAGTGACTGTAACGGAAAGTGCAGTGACTGTGAAAGGTCCTTTGGGTGAACTTTCACGCCCTATGCGACCAGAGGTTGGTGTTGTGATCAAAGACGGAGAAATCTGGGTTGAACAAAAATCAAACAGCATGTTAGGTAAAGCTCTTATCGGTACGTATGCATCTCATATCAGAAACATGGTAGATGGTGTTAATAAGAGCTACGAAAAGAAGCTTATTCTCGAAGGCGTTGGATTCAAATCAGATGTGCAAGGTAATACACTTGTGCTTGCGCTCGGTTTCTCACATCCGGTTAAAGTTGAAATTCCTACTGGACTTTCAGTTAAGGCAGAAAAGAATGTGATTACGATAGAAGGTATTAACAAAGAGAAGGTTGGACAGTTTGCTGCACAAGTCCGTTCTCTCAAGAAGCCAGAACCATACAAAGGAAAGGGAATGCGTTATGAAGGTGAAGTAATTCGTCGTAAGGAAGGCAAGAAGACTGCATAACCACAATATATCGTATGAATAACGCTAAACAGAAAACACTCAAAAGACAAAGACGACACAAGAGAATCCGTGCAAAGATTCAGGGTACTGTTGATGCTCCACGTATTTCAGTATTTCGTTCAAATAAGCATGTATTCGTACAGGCAATTGATGATGTTGCTGGTAAGACACTCGCGTCAGCATGGACAAAAAACTGGAAAGATAAAGCGCTTCAGGACGCTTCATTTGAAGCAGGAAAGGATGTTGCTGGTAAGCTTATGAAAGCAGGAATCACAAAGGGTGTATTTGATCGAGGAGGTTTTATTTACACAGGAAATATTACTAAGGTCGCAGAAGGTCTACGCGAAGGCGGACTAAAGATTTAATTATGGCTGAGGAAACAAAGACAACTGAAAAGAAGGAAATTGCTCCACTTCCAAAGACGGGTGGCAGAACGGTACGTATGGTTCGTGGCGGAAGACGCGGTAGCGCTCGTCCTGCAACTAAAGAGGGGGGAGACAAAGCAGGTGCGCCAAAAGATGCACGCGGCGGTCGTGACCGTCGTGGTGGACGTGGCGGAGACCGTAGAGAGCGAAGCGAATTTGATAATCGTCTTCTTGAAGTGCGACGTGTTACACGCGTGGTATCTGGAGGACGTCGATTTAGTTTTGCTGCATCAGTTGTTATTGGTGATAAGAAAGGAAGAGTTGGTGTTGGTACTGGAAAATCAAGTGATACACCTCTTGCAATCGATAAGGCAGTTCGTGACGCAAAAAAGAATCTTGTGCGGATTCCAACTACAAAAAATGGATCAATCGCTCACGAAGTACAGGCAAAATATGCGAGCGCAACCGTATCTGTGATGCCGACCAGATCAAAGAGTATTACAGCTGGCAGCGCCCTTCGATATGTACTTGAGCTTGCTGGTATTCAGGCAGTAACCGGAAAGATTCTTTCACGAAGCAAGAACAAAACAAATATTGCTCGTGCAACGATTAAGGCTCTTAAAGACGTGCGCGTTTCAAAATAAGGCTTATGCAAACTCATACACTTAAAGCAAAAACAAAGAGAACAAAACATGTACAAGTGGGGCGCGGCGGTAAACGCGGCAAGACTTCTGGACGTGGTACAAAAGGTCAAAAAGCGCGCGCTGGTGCAAAACTTAGACCTGAAATGCGCGATATCATAAAGAAAATTCCAAAACTTCGAGGTCGTGGCAAAAACAGCAACCTTCCTGTAAAAAATTCAGTAGCTATTACGCTTGGTATGCTAGACAAAGCGTTTGAGGCGGGGAATGAGGTAACAATGGAAACACTCAAACAGAAATCACTTATTACAGCGGTTGAGGCGCGAGCACGGAGTGCCAAAATCGTTGCTACAGGAACACTTTCAAAAAAACTATCAATCGTTGGTGTACCGGCTTCTAGTGGTGCCAAAGAGGCGATTGAAAAGGCTGGCGGCTCTCTAAAGTAGAGCCGTTTGTCTTGTAAAGAGGGCGCTTCTTTTTTAACAGAAATCTGGTAATATACGGTGACATGGATGAATTTTTTAGGAAGATAAAGATTATTTGGGGAGATACGGCACTTCGGTCACGTATTCTTTTTGTGGTGATTATTTTGCTCGTATTTCGCTTATTGGCTGCATTGCCAATTCCTGGTGTTGACCCTGTTGGACTTCAGGCATTCCTCTCAAACAACGAATTTTTCGGGCTCTTTAGTGTTTTTTCAGGAGGGGGACTCACAAACCTATCAATCATGATGCTTGGTGTTGGACCATACATTACGGCCTCAATCATCATGCAGCTTGGTACCATTATCTTCCCGCGTGTGAAGGAAATGTATCATGAGGAAGGTGAAACTGGGCGACGCAAGGTTGCGATGTACTCTCGCGTAATCTCAGTTCCGCTTGCCATCATACAGTCATTTAGTTTTATCGCGCTCTTACAGAGTCAGGGCATCATCACTGCCCTGTCTCCTATAACTCTTGTGACAAACATTGCAATCATTACAGCAGGTTCAGTACTTCTTATGTGGATCGGTGAATTGATCTCTGAATTCGGTGTGGGTAACGGTGTATCATTTATTATTTTTGCAGGCATAGTTTCATCTCTACCTGGCGCAGCGACACAACTGTTTGCTGTGTATGATCCCGCACAACTACCAACATACATTGGACTTCTCATTGCGACGCTTGCGGTCGTGTTTGGTATCGTGTTTGTAAACGAGGCAGAACGCCCAATTCCAATTGCATATGCAAAACAGAATAAGGGAAGTGCATCATATGGTGGAGTATCAACATACATTCCGCTTCGCGTTGCGCAGGCCGGAGTAATTCCAATTATCTTTGCCATCTCTATTCTGCTATTGCCACAGATGATAGTGAATTTTTTGATTAATGTTGCAAACCCGACTGTACAGACAGTTGTAGCAGCAGTAAATACATTCCTTGCAACACAATGGCTCTATGCACTCGTGTACTTTGTGCTCGTGTTTGCTTTTACGTACTTCTACACTGCGATTACGTTTGATCCAGATCAAATGGCAGAAAATTTACAAAAAGGTGGCGCATTTATACCCGGTGTTCGTCCAGGTGAAGCAACAGCAGTATATGTAAGTAATATCATGACGCGACTTACCCTTATCGGAGCACTGTTCCTTGGAATTGTTGCCGTACTTCCACTCCTTCTTCGTATGGCGAGCGGTATCGCATCATTATCAATCGGTGGAACTGCACTCTTGATTGTTGTGTCTGTGGTGATTGATCTTGTAAAGAAAGTTGATGCACAAGCAGCAATGCGTGAATACTAACATTTGCATTTGTTATGAGATCTCGAGGTAAGCTTATTATTATTGTGGCTCCGTCAGGAAGCGGCAAAGGTACACTTGTTGATCATGTAAAACAAACATTTGCAGGCGAAATAGTTTTTCCGATATCGTGCACCACACGTACTATGCGTCCAGGGGAAAGAGAGGGTGATGTATATAATTTTGTTTCTCGGGCAGAATTTGAAAAGCGAATTGAGGAAGGATATTTTTTGGAATGGGCAGAATATAGTGGTAATCTATACGGTACGCCGCGTGAAGATATCATGCGGCATATTGAGTCAGGAGATTTAGTCCTCAGAGAAGTGGAGATCCAGGGAGCATATTCTATAAAAAGGCTCATGGATCCAGAAGATCTTGCTGTTATCTACATCGACGCGGGATCATGGGAAGATCTACGACGACGTATTGAGGAGAGAGCACCTCTTTCGCCGGTTGAACTTGCATTAAGACATGAGCGGTTTCTGAAAGAAATTGAATTCAAACCAGAGGCGACATATATCGTTTCAAATAAGGACGGAGAACTCGAACAAGCAAAAGAGCACATTATCGACATCATTAAACAATTACAATAAGACATGGAACCATTAACCATCATTCTTTTAGGCTCTCAAGGGAGCGGTAAGGGTACACAGGCAAAATTACTCACCGATGCACTGAAAGCAAAAGCTGGCGATATGTCAGTGTTTAGTTTTGAGTCAGGTGCACATTTTCGTACACTTATGTCAGGTGAAAATTATACTGCGGAACTTGTTCGCAAGAAACTTGAAAAAGGTGACATGCTCCCTGATTTTTTCCCGATCTGGATGTGGACTGATGCCTTTATGAAAAACTTGGACCACGGGGAACATATTATTCTCGATGGCTTTCCACGCACTGTAACACAAGCAAAAGTGCTTAATGATACGTTTGCTTTCTACGAAAGAACTCATGTGTATGTTATTGATTTGGAAATTAGTCCTGCGGAGGCCGAGAAGAGACTTATAGCGCGCGGTCGGGCGGATGATACGCCTGAGGGAATTCAAAAGCGTCTTGCGTGGTACGAGACACAAGTAAAGCCGGTAATTGAGTTTTATAAAGAACATGATGATGTCTGTAAGTTTGTTCAAATAAACGGTGAGCAAGCTGTCGAAGATGTGCATCGTGATATAGTGAAGGCACTTAATTTGGAATAAATACTATGGATCTTCAAACACTCATCTTTTTAGGACCATCAGGAAGCGGTAAGGGTACACAGGTTGCACGGGTAAGAGAGTATTTGGGATCACATGATACGAGTAGAAATATTGTTGAGCTTGTGATGGGTGATCTATTCCGAGTTTTTTGGAAAAAAGAAGGATATGCCCACGATTTATCTCGCGATATAAATTTGGCTGGAGGGCTGCAGCCAAGTTTTTTGCAAATAAATATGTGGTCAAATTTTATGCTCGAGCATATTCGGGGGAATGAGCATTTGCTCATTGACGGGTCACCGCGACGTACAACTGATCTCGAGGCCATGGAGTCAGCTTTTGAATTTTATAAGAGACCACATCCGACACTGGTATTTATTAATATTTCCAAGGAGGAAAGTGTCAAACGTCTTCTACGAAGGGCGGAGATGGCAGAAAATCCTCGCCCAGAAGATGGAGACATATTACTTATTGACAATCGATATCAGTGGTTTTTAGAGAGCGTCATGCCGGTGATTGACGCCATGCGGAAGAATGATATGTTTACGGTCATTGAGATCAATGGAGAACAAGAGGTAGATGCAGTAACAGAGGACGTCTTCAATGGTCTCGGCTGGCAGCACTAGTATGATTCGTCTTAAAACAAAAGAAGAAATAGCAATACTGCGCGAAGGTGGCAGACGCCATGCGCGTATTTTGCGTGAATTAAAAGACCTGACGGTTCCCGGTGTTTCTAGTTTTGATTTAGAAAAAAAGGCGAGAGAACTGATACATAGAGAAGAGGGTGAAGCAGCATTTTTAGACTACACCCCAGAAGGTGCGGCACGCCCATATCCGGCAGCACTTTGTTTTTCAGTAAACGATGAGGTGGTGCATGGTATTCCAAACGAAAAAGAATACATAGTAAAAGATGGAGATGTCATAACGCTTGATCTTGGTTTTGTATATAAAGGACTTATTACTGATTCGGCTATTACGGTGATTGCAGGTAAAGGGACGGATGAGAGCAAAAAGCTCGTCCGTGCTACTCGTGAGGCACTTGAAGCTGGTATAAAAGTGGTACAACCTGGCAAATTTGTAGGAGATATTGGTGCGGCAGTTGAAAAGGTTGCTCATGAATATGGGTGCAGTTTGGCAAAAGGTCTTTCTGGTCACGGTGTCGGATATGAGGTCCATGAGGATCCATTTGTGCCGAATGAAGGCGCACGAGGGACAGGTGAAGAACTTGTATCTGGTATGGTAATTGCTATCGAACCCATGCTTACCCTCGGTGGTGGTAAAGTCACCTTTGATAAGGGTGACGGCTATACATATAGAACCAAGGACGGTTCTCTGGCAGCTCATTTTGAGCATACCGTAGCTGTTACAGATGAAGGGTATGTAGTTTTAACAGTTGAATAAGCATAGCCTTTGCTTGCGTGGTTTTTTTGTGTACAATGTCTCCGACATTTTTAGTTTTGATTTTTTAACTTTAAACTTCCTATCATGGATCATCCAAAGAAAGAGAGGACATTTGTCATTATTAAGCCAGACGGAATTCAGCGATCACTCGTGGGAGAAATCATACGACGTTTTGAACGTACAGGCTTGAAGTTGGTTGCTATGAAATTCACACAAGCAGCGGAAGAAACTCTTTGGACACACTATAACAAGGATGATGCGTGGTTTACCTCTAAGGGTGAGCGAATAGTGGCAGATCGTACCGAAGCTGGTTTGCCAATAGAGAAAGAAGTGATTGACTACGGTAAAGATATCATCCGTGCTCTTATAAAATACATGACTGCTGGTCCTGTGGTTATGATGGTGTGGGAAGGAAATCAGGCCGTGGGAGTGATTAAAAAGTTGGTAGGGAGTACAGAACCACTCACCTCTGATGTAGGTACTATTCGAGGTGATCTTACGGTAGATTCGTACGCGATTTGTTCTGTTGATGATAGGGCGGTTCGCAATCTTATCCATGCATCAGATTCATATGAGGATGCACAAAAAGAGATTTCACTATGGTTCAAACCAGAAGAAATTGTAAACTACCGACTTGTGCAAGAAGCAATTCTCTACGATATAAATCTCGACGGAATTTTGGAATAGTCATAAGCCCACAGTCCTTAGTTAATAGTTAATGCCGCGCCGTAGGCGCGGCATTAATCTTTGCTTTTTCCATTTTTCTTCAAAAATTCTCTTCGTGATATAATAGGTATGCGGGCCTGACGTATATCCTGATCAAACTTGATATACAGGGAGCTCGAATTGGCATTTATAGGGTGAGCTTTTCGGAGTTCTAACTAGAATGTTTGAGAGCACCCACCTGGACAGGAGTCCGGGTATATAGTCCGGCTCGCGTAAAAGTGCCCCTACAGGGGGCGTTTTTTGATCCCGTTAGAAACCGCGGTCGCTTAGTGGTAACATATATCTATAACAAGTATGTCAGTATCTATTACAGCTTTAACCTTAAAGAGTTTCGGTCTGCTGACCGCGACCTGTTTCTAACGGGATGAAAACGAGAACAATCGTCTGGTATATCGGACTCACGGCGCTTCTTATTGGGATCGGTCAGCAAGTAGCTATAGCATACTCACTTTATTGGAGTATTTGGTGGTATGACATCGTGATGCATTTTCTTGGCGGTCTCTGGATCGCACTGATTGCACTGTGGTTTTATAAATCATTTGCAGGCGAAGATGCGGAGAGTGGACGCGGTTATCTCGTTGCTCTATCGACAACTGTAGTTGTCGGGATTTTATGGGAAGTAATGGAGATTCTTGCAGGACTGACGCTCACACAGGCAAATTATGAAGTGGACACCGTAGTGGATCTGATAATGGATGTTATTGGAGCAGTAGTTGCGACCCGTCTTGTATTTCGTCGAGTTGTTATAAATCATCATCCGATAGAAGAACATGTCTAAAGTATTAATTACATTTGCCGGAGGAGTTGGGTCTGTGACTGGTGCAAATTTTTTATTGCAGGTAGATGACACAAAAATACTCATTGATTGTGGTCTGATTCAAGGGAGTCGCGAGGCAGATCTAAAGAATCGAGAGCCGTTTCCATATGAGCCACGTGACATAGATTATCTCTTTGTAACACATTCTCACATGGATCATATTGGGCGTATTCCAAAACTGGTTCGCGAAGGGTTTCGTGGAGAAATTTACTCGACACCAGTGACAAAGGAAATTGCCACTTTTATGTTTGCGGACGCACTCTCTGTCATGCGCATCCACGAGAAAGAACGCGATCTTGCGCCACTCTACGAACAGCAAGATGTCGATCAGGCATTATCACAATGGAAGGAAATTCCTTATCATGAATCAAAAACTTTTGGAGGGTTTTCAGTTTTTGCGAGAGATGCAGGTCATATTTTAGGTTCAGCTATGCTTGAATTTACTCTCGACATAGGAGGCGCACAAAAGAAATTGGTCTTTACGGGAGATCTGGGCAATTCGCCATCTCTTTTGTTGCGTGATACAGAAAAAATTACTGATGCGGATTATCTGGTGATGGAGTCTGTATATGGAGATAGAAATCATGAAAACAAAGACGAACGAGAAGAGAAATTTGCACAGATTGTAAAAGAAACAATTGCGCGCAATGGAACGCTTGTTATTCCCGCTTTCTCTTTAGAGCGTACACAGATGATTTTATACCTCTTAAACAATTTAATGGAGGACGGACATGTTCCTGAGGTCCCCGTGTATCTCGATTCACCTCTTGCGATAAAGATCACTGAAGTCTACGGGCGCGTGTCGAAGCATTTCAATGATGAGGTGAAAAAAGAGATTCTTGGCGGTGATGATATTTTTGATTTTCCGACGCTCAAGAGAACAATGAAGCGAGAAGAATCAGAAAAGATTGCTCATATTCCTGGTGCAAAGATTGTGATTGCCGGTTCGGGGATGAGCGAAGGTGGGCGTGTCGCCTATCACGAAGCAGATTTTCTACCCGATCCAAACAACACGCTGTTGCTGGTGGGGTATCAGGGTGTTGGTACGCTAGGGAGAAAGCTTATCGAGGGACTAAAATCAGTAAAGATTCACAAAAAGGAAATAAAAGTGCGTGCACGTATTGAAGAAATTCTTGGTTTTTCTTCACACAAAGATATGGATCATCTGATTGAGTTTGTAGAGCATACAAAGGGTACTGTGAAGAAAGTATTTGTCTGTATGGGAGAAACAAAGTCCTCTACATTTTTAGCGCAGCGTTTGCGAGATTATGTTGGGGTGAATGCAGTGGTGCCAGAAGAGGGAGATGTTATTGAATTAAATTAGGAGCGCCCCGACCGTGAGCTACGGTCGGGGCGTTTCTTCCTATCACCTACTCGGTTTCCTCCATTGCTTGTCCGACTGAGCTATACAGCCAGCCGGCAATGATGAGGCCGAGGATCGCCAACAGCATAATGCCACCAATGGCGATTTGTGGACCAACCGCAAAGGCGATCAGAGTAGCTGCGACGAGGCAGAACAAGAACTTCTTCCGCATGGCGCACGTCTCCTTCTGAGGATGAATTATAACAAAAAGCTCCTCATGTGAGGAGCTTTTTGTTAAGAAACCTTTTCTAGAATTTTTTTGAATGTCTCAGGATAGTCTTTTGCGAGGGATGCAAGAATCTTTCGGTCAAGCTCAATATTGTTTTTCTTGAGTGCTCCGATCAATTTGCTATAGCTTGTACCATTTGCTTTTGATGCTGCACCGATTGAGACATTGAAACTCTTGCGGAAATCGTTTTTCTTATCTCGTCGGTGTGCAAAAGCGTATGAACCAGCATGTACAATGGCTTCGTTTGCCATGCGCTCTTTTGATTTGCGACCATGTCGATACCCTTTTACTCTTTTGAGGATATTGCGGCGCGATTTGAGAGCATTAACTCCTTTCTTTACTCGTGTCATGATACGTTATTTATTTAACATTAGTGCGGGGAAGAAAGCGGCGAGTAGCGCGTTTGTTCATTTGTAGTGTCGTACTGCGGCGCTTAGCACCCTTTTCTTTGGCAGATTCCTTCACATTAAAATGATTTTGTCCGTGTTTGCGGGCTTTAATCTTTCCGTTTTTTGTGACCTTAAGTCGTTTAGTGAATGATTTGTTGGTTTTCATCCCGTTAGAGACAGGTCGCGGTCTATAGCAACCTGTAAATTATCTATATATTACGCACCATACTCTCTCATAGTTACTGTATTTTGTCTAATCTCGTAGCGACCGCGGTCTCTAACGGGATCATTATTTTTTCTCAATTATGAGAGAAAGCCCTTTGGGACTCTTCTTTGTATCGTCGGCTACTTTGTAGTCAACCGATACGAGCTTCAAGATTCGTTCAAGTCGTTCTTTGAGGAATGACTGATCCATATACTTGATACGGCCTCGAAGGAAGAGGTCAATTTTAACCCGATGTCCTTCAGAAAGCCATTCAGAGGCCTTCCTAGCCTTCATTGAGAGGTCGTTATCACTCGTTCCTGGTTTTATCTGTACGTTTTTGACCTCTACCGTATGAGCTTTGGCTTTAGTTTGCCTCGCTTTCTTCTTTTGCTCGTACAGAAACTTACCATAATCAGTGATTTTTGCAACAGGCGGGTTGGCTCCGGGAGAAATCATGATAAGGTCCAATCCGAGCTCTATAGCCTTCTTGAGCGCATCATCGCGCTTCATCACATCGAAATTCTCACCTTGCGGGCCGATTACTCGGAGTTCTGGTGCTTTTATCCGCTGATTTGCAATTACCGCGTCAGTGTCTTTCAAGTTGTTTCTTTGCTTATGTATGATAACGGGCAAAATTATACTAGATATTTCATGGAAAAACAATACGCGCATATGTTATAATCCTATTAATGAAGGTCCGGGACGTGATGCAGGTGCGCGTCATAACTATATTGCCGGATGCTCCTTATGAAGAAGCAGCGCGACTTCTTCGTGTCTACAATGTGAGTGGTGTTCCTGTGGTCGATGAATCGGGTCATATCATCGGTATCTTATCTGAAAAAGACTTGTTTCGGGCACTGTACCCAAACTACGCCGATTTTTATAAAAATCCAGAAGCATATCTGGATTTAGAAGCTCGAGAAAAAGTGGTAGCACACCTGCGCGGCAAGCCGGTACGAGACATTATGTCGTCAGAGCTTACCATTGTCTCACCGGAAGATAAGGTAATGAAAGCTGGTTCAATTATGTTGACTAAAAGTGTGCATCGATTGCCGGTAGTGGAGGAGGGGAAACTGGTCGGTATCATTTCTCGTCGGGACATCTTTAAGAATATCATCCAACACCATTTAGGTGAAGTATGAGAAGAAAAAAAGATCTTGACTCACTTTTATTCTTGTGTGTGGATAGGTTTCTAAAGTTCAAAATTACCTAGTTATACACAGGTTATATACGCGCCAATCGGCGCTTTTTTACGTTGGATGTCTTTTTGTTCAAAGACATTTACAAAACTTCAAGAAAAACGGCTCCTTTAGAAATATTTTCAGTGGGAGGTATTTTTCAAATTCTGACTTATAGGCTTTCGTGCTTGCAATTGTCTTTTTTAAACATCGTCTACCGGACATTGTGTAGACGAGATGAAGATGTACTAGTAGCGCATTTTGACAACTTGCGTATTTAATTAAACCAGATTGTTTGTGCACAAGTTTTTTGTCGCCGAGGACTTCGTGTACTCAATTATCAATTATTTATTCATTAATAAAATTTTTATGAATCTCGGAAAAATATTATTGAGTGCGAGTATGATCGCATTCGTAGGTGCTGCCGCCTTTACGGGCACAGGTGCGTTCTTCTCTGATGAGGAAACTTCAACAGGAAATACATTTACTGCTGGAGCTATCGATCTTAAAATCGACAATACCAGTTATGGATTTGATTGGAATGATCCGACAAATCAAAACCCAGAAGGAATTTGGGGACCAAATCCAAACAATACATGGGAAATGAACGATCTGACAGAACAGCTATTCTTTCGTTTTGATGATTTAAAGCCAGGAGATTATGGAGAGGATACGATTTCAATCCATGTTAATGACAACGATGCATGGGCTTGTATGGCATTTAACCTCACTGGTACACCGGAGAATGGTCTTTCTGAACCGGAAGCAGATGTTGACCAGACTGCAGGTGAAAACGAGGGTGAACTTCAGAATCATTTGAGCTTTATGTTCTGGAATGACGACGGAGACAATGTGCTTGAAGTTGGGGAAGAAGTGATTGAAGAATTGAGCGGACTCCCAGGATCTATCTTTGATGGAGGATGGCTTCCTCTTGCGGATTCAAGCTCTACGTCTACACCACTTACAGGTGGCTCAACTCATTACATTGGAAAAGGATGGTGCTTTGGTTCTATGACAGCAACACCTGAAGAGCCGGCGGAAAATCCAAATGGACCAACGCCTGGTAATACTGGATTCACCTGTGATGGATCAGGTAATCATAACGAAGCACAGACAGACGGTATTGTTGTTGATGTTGCCTTCCATGCAGAGCAGTCACGAAATAATGGTGAATTCTTGTGTTCAGGTCTGCCTCCGCTAGGCGAAGGAGAAGGAAGAAGAGTTGGTGCCCTTCTAAGTGCATATACTGCACCGACTGGAGATTCCTGTGATCTGACAGTTGATCCTGCAAATGGTGGAACTTCAAATAAAGATGATATTTACTCAACAATTCAAGAAGCAGAGGATGCTGCAAATCCAGATGACACAATTTGTGTAGTGGATGGTGTTTATGAAGAAGATGTAGTAATTGATGTTGAGGGTCTAACTCTTGCGGGCGATGGGGCCGATAACACTTCCGTGATTAATGGTCAGGCAACAGGACAGGGTGCAGCTGTACGAATTGCAGCTGACAATGTAACTGTAGAAGGATTCCAAATTAATGGTGCTGGTATTGCAGCAGTATGGCTTGATACAGGTGTCTCTGGTGCAGAAGTTCGTTACAACCAGATTACTTCAGCAAGTGGAGCAACTGCAATCACAACACAAGGCTCTCAGAGTAATAATGCATTTCGTAACAATGTTTTGATTGGTAGTGATTCGACTCAAATAGCTTATGTAAACGGAGATGTGAGCCTTGTTGGGCAACCATCTGACAATGTTGACTTCTTCCTTAATACATTCATGGGAACTATTGTTTCGGGCGGAGTTGCGTATGGAACAGAATCAACCAACTCAAACTTTGAGAACAACATTATTGCAGATACAATCTCAAGTACGTATGCGCACGCAGAGTTTTGGAAAGATGATGCGATTGTAGATAGAAACAACTTTAACGGTGCTTCAGCTGAAACTAAGGTGCGTGATAGTGATCCTGATGCGGGGCCATTGAACGCAGAAAACAACTGGTGGGGTGACACTGATGCCTCAGACAATGTTGCGGGTAACGTAGACTTCGATCCAGAAGCAGTCGTACCTTTCCCAGAAAACTAGCTAGTTTCTAGCCGTACTAAACCGCATGTCGTGCGGTTTAGTGGGCTGGATGCTAACCCCAGCATTACAAACGATTAAAAACTAACTTATGTTTAAGATACTACTTAGACTCGGTGTAATTGGAGCAATCGCTCTTGCAGCCACGTCAGGCACAGGCGCATTCTTCTCTGACACTGAATCTTCAACCGGCAATACATTTTCAGCCGGAGCAATCGATCTCAAAATCGATAACGAGAGTTACTACAACGGAGCCTTCAATGACGGAACGAGTTGGGAACTCAAAGATCTTGGTGAAGGAGATTTCTTCTTCAATTTTATCGACCTCAAACCAGATGATGAGGGTGAAGATACCATATCTCTCCATGTAGATGATAACGATGCATGGGCATGTATGAATATTGAAATTACTGAAAACACAGACAATGGATGTAACGAGCCAGAGGCGGCAGATGGTGACACGACATGTGGTGATCCTGGTGTTGGAGAAGGGGAACTCCAAAACGAGATCAACTTTGTGTGGTGGGCAGATGACGGGGATAATGTGCTTGAGACAGATGAATCAGAAAAAACCTTTATCCAGTCTTCTCTTGCAGATATTGCGTCTACGTCTGTCATTCTTGCAGACGCAAATGGACAAGGTATCTTGAATGACGGTCCGCTTGCTGGTGCGCAGACTTACTATATTGGTAAGGCATGGTGTTTTGGAACACTGACGCTTACCCCAATTGCGCAAGATAGAAAAGGTAAGACTGGAGACAATGGCCCGCTTGATCGTGGCACAGGAATTTCGTGTGACGGGTCGGTTCTAGATAATAAAACGCAAACAGACAGTGTGATGGGTAACATTACATTTACGGCAGTGCAGTCTCGTCACAATGATGAATTCACGTGTACAGATGGGGGAGGACTTGGTTGTATTGATAAGGCAGATGTGATGCTTGTGCTTGACCGGTCTGGTTCTGTTTCAAACAATTTACCAACACTTAAAACTGCCGCCAAAGCATTTGTTTCGTCACTGTCTCCAAGTGCAGATGGTGTACATATCGGTGTGGTGAGCTTTGCAAACAGTGGAACACTTGACCTGCATCTCTCGGATGATCAAGTTGCAATAGATGCCGCGATCGATGCACTTGTATCTGGAGGCACGACCAATCTCGCAGAAGGTATTGATTTGGCTGATGACGAACTGGCGGATGGACACGTACATGATAGGGATGATCTAGACGCTCCTGACTACATCATTATCATCACTGATGGCGAACCAAACGCAGGTGGTGGTGCAGCTGGTGCGGAAGCAGAGGCTGATGCGGCAAAAGCAGAAGGGGTAGAAATATTTGCTGTTGGTGTAGGAATCAACGAGAATAATGCTAATTTTCTTCGAAATGATATTGTAAGCCCTCCACCAGCAACGCATTACTTTGATGCTGCTGATTTTGCTAGCTTACAACAGATTCTCATAGATCTGACGATGTGTCCGGGAGATATCGTGGCACCAAACGACCAGTAGTATCGAGTATTGATAACCGAGCCCTCGCGTGGGGCTTGGGAATCAAAACTGGATATATGAAAATTTTAGGCAAAACAATTTACGGAATTTTTGTGGCGGCAGTTGTGCTACTAGCGGCATTGTTTCTGGGGACACATATTTCTCTATTTGGTTACGAAGTAAAGGTGGTGCAGTCTGGTTCTATGGAGCCAGCAATCCAAGTGGGAAGTATTGTCATAATCGTGCCGGAAACAGCATACAAAGTTGGTGATGTGATTACCTTTGGTCCTGACACGAGAAAACAAATCCCGATCACGCACCGTATTGCTGAGGTGACAGATGGAGGCTTTGTAACCAAGGGAGATGCGAACGAAAATACTGACCCGCAACCAGTTGCCGAGCGCGATGTCATCGGTCGGGTTGCATATTCGGTGCCATACATTGGGCATGTGGTTGCATTTGCGCGGACGAAACTAGGATATTGGCTTCTCGTTGGGTTGCCGGCAGCCGCTATTATTCTCGATGAATTTGCAGACATTGTATGGGAGATCCGAAAACATTTTGCAATCAAGCGATACAGAGAAGAAAAGCGACGTAAACGGATGATGGAATTTTTACCCGGAAAACAAACATGAGCATGATCCGAATATATTTTGTCAGTATATGTATTGTCATAATCGCGGCGAATTTTTCACCGACATGGGCATATTTCTATGACTCGGAAGAATCCCTCTTTAATATGTTCATGGCAACCTTGCTTGATGGCGAGGTAGAAGGAGAAGGATTTACGGGAGACATTTGTGAACTGGGTGGAGAAGTGACAACAGATTTTTCTTTTAAAAATTCTGGCGCGATACCGTTTACGTACAACATTCATGTGCCAGAAATTTCAGAGGATATGCAAGACTTTTGTAATGTGATTTCGTTTACGGCGTTTAGAAATGGAGACGTGCATTATATTGGTCTGATCGAAAGTTTTTCTGCAGAGGATTTACCGCTTGAGGTAAACGGTGTTGATAATTGGCAGTTTGTCGCGACGTTTGCAGACGGTGTCCCAGATTTTGCCGTTGATGGCAAGCAGTGTGATTTTGATACGATTTTTACGGCAACCCAGTTGGGCTTTATGGGTACGCAAGCTTTCCACGATATTGAAACACTTTCTCATTCAATAACGGGGCTAGCTCCTACGGGAAACGGCGGAGGAGATGTGACGATCATTATCGAAAATGATGCGACAGTTATAAATAATGTGACCACGATCTCAAATACAGGAGGAAACACAACAGAGGGAGGAGATAGTGATGGGGGTGACGGCGGAGATGCAGAAACGAATACAGGTAATGCGAGTGCGACAACGACAGTGACAAATGTTGTAAATGAGACAAATATAACGGTAACCACAACGTGTGGTGAGTGTGGTAGTACAATAGTGACTACGTGTACATCAAACTGTAATTCCGGTGGTATAAAAACACGTAGTTCATTTATAAATTCTATTTTGAATGATGAAGATGAGGGTAGTGCGGAAGAGATAGAAGAGGTGGTCGAGGATGCTACTCACGAGACTCCGGATCCTGAACCAGAAACCTCCAATGAAGATCAATAGCTTTTGAAATGCCGATGCGCGGTGTTGAGAGGATATGTTTTGGTGCAAATTTTTTATAGTGGTAGATTTTTATATGTTCGCCAATTTCTGTTCCGTTGTCTGTTTTATTGATGGCGAGTGCTTGGGTAAGTTTTCCAGGACCATTTGTTAAGTTTTTCTCGTCCGTCATATCGCGTCTCTTTTTCATTTTAGAAACACCATCGAGAGGGAGGAGCGCGCGGATGAGAACTGCGCCCGGTTTCTTCTTGTCGCACGTGACGTTAAAACAGTAGTGCATACCGTAGGTAAAATATACATACGCGTGTCCATGTGTTTCGTGCATCAATATACTTCGAGGAGTTTTGGTAAACGCATGTGACGCCTCATCATCGCTGTAGGCTTCTGTCTCTACTATCATTCCTGATACACCATCTTTTTCTAACACACATCCGAGTAGATCTTTCGCGACCGTTACCGCATCTCTCTCAAAGAATTTTTTAGGAAGTTTTTGCATAAGCGTATTGTAATTCATTTTGACGGTGACTTCTTAAAAAGGTAATGTTTGCTTGGAATCGACGTGGTCGATAGGTACATGTACAGCCTTAATCGTACTAATTTTGCAAACAGGAGGTGTTCAATTGTTCAGGGACCAGGAAGGTTGGATTGGGGCCTATAAGGCACGCAATGCCTATTGGCTCCACGACGGAAACCCAAACCGTCCGCATGCCGAACTGACTTCGGGTAATCATTCAAACGGCTTTTTCAATAGCCGTTTGGTGATCCCAGACGATTCACTCATGAGTCAAGCAGCTTCAGATTTGCTCGACAGGCTCGAGCTTGATCCAATGGGGTATGTTGAGAAAACACAAACTTTCGTTGGGCCTCAGACCGGCGCAACAAAGCTTGCTGAGTTACTTCGAGATTGTGCTCAACTCAATGACAGGATCACCCGTGAGTGGGCTTCGCCAGCAAAAGATGAAGTTGATGGACAGAAGGCTATGGTCTTCCAAGAAGATGATCGGAAGAAGCTTTTGGGCAAACAGATCATTCTGTGTGAAGATGTCATCACAACGGGCGGAACTACCGAGCTGATGGCTGATGAAGTGAGAAAAGCTGGTGGGTTGATTCTGCCTGTGATTCTCACTCTGGTTAATCGATCTGGCCAACATAAAATCGGCGGGAAACTGATCGTAGCTCTCATCCATCAAACAATGCCGATCTGGGCACCGGATGAATGCCCGCTTTGTGCCCAAGGGTCTGAAGCAATTCGACCCAAGGGTGAGAACTGGGCACGTCTCAACGCAAACTACGAATAGTGAGGAGAGAACATGCAGAAGTTAGAGTTGAAACCAGCGGAGCGACTTATCGTTGCTGCCGACTTCATGCCACCGGAAGCGGATAGTTGGGTGGAGTCTGGTCCGTATTCTGGTGAATCGACGATCTGTAGCTCTAAGCGCAAGTGGGTTCGTCGACAAGTTATCAATCTTGCACAAAAACTCAAAGGGACCGGAGTTTATGTCAAAGTGAACTCCGCCCTACGAGCGTGCGGTTACGATCTGATCGACGAACTCCACGATAACGGACTTCGGGTCTTCGCAGATCTGAAGCTCTACGACATCGATACAACACTCAAGATCGACGGCAAGCTTCTACAGGAAGCAAAGCCGGATATGCTCACAACAGTTTGTAGTGCTGGTGTCAGAGCAATGAAGGCACTCAAGGCAGAGTTGCCGAATACGGAGGTTGTAGGGGTGACGTACTTGACGTCACTCGGCGATGATGAGGCACTGGCGATGTTCATGTGCTCAACTACAGAAGCTGTCGAACGATTTGCAAAGGTTGGGGAGAAAGCGGAGATCGACGGTCTCATTTCGTCTCCCTCCGAGGCAGAAGCGATTCGTGAAAAATTCGGCGTTCTCATGTCGATCAATACACCGGCAATTCGGCCAAAGTGGGCGCTTGTTCGTGGAGACGACCAGAATATCAAGCGTACCATGACACCGGAGCTAGCCATCAACGCCGGAGCCGATCGTATCGTTGTCGGGAGACCGATCACGCAGTCGTCGGACCCTTACGCCGCAGTCATGCGGACGATTGAGGAAATCGCACGAGCTGCATGACGGCAAACCGGCGAAAGGTGCAACAGGTGGTCCAACCCGTTCGGGGTGGACCACTTCTTTTTATTTCGCTATTTTTTCAATAATCTCGAATTCTTTTTTAATGACCGGAGTGACGGAGAGGCGAGTGCCACGCTGCAAAATTTTCATATCTTTGAGACCTGTTTGTTTTTTGAGCTCGGAAAGGGGAATTACTTCTTTAAACTTTTTTACAAAAGCAACATCTACCATGTCCCAGAGTGGTTTTTCTTTGGTGGATTTTGGGTCAAAATGTTGATCTTTTTTGTCCCAAGCAGTGTGGTCCGGATAACTTTCTGTGATCACTTTTGCAACACCGGCAATACCAATAGGGTCTTGGTTTGAATGGTAAAAGAATACAAGATCACCTTTTTTCATCTCGCGCATAAAATTGCGTGCTTGGTAGTTGCGGACGCCATCCCAATGGGTTTTCTTGTCTTTCTTTAAATCATCTATTGAGTAGCAGTCTGCTTCAGATTTTACAAGCCAGTAGTTCATAATGTGTAGAGTATACTATAACAACATGAGTGATCCCGTTAGAAGTAAGAAATTAAAAATTTCTGCCGAGGATGCATCTCGGACTTCTAACGGGATTTCGTACACAATCAAAAAACATAGAAGAGCAAAATACATGCGACTCTCTGTCTATCCTGATGGGCGAGTGGTGCTCACACTCCCATACTGGGTCGCAAAGTATAAGGGCAAGGATTATGTGGAAGAGAAACGAGAGTGGATTCTTGAGCAAATTAAAAACTATGAAAAGAAGCAAGAAGGAAAGATTACGCTTACACGAACGGATTATCTAAGACATAAGGAGGCGGCTCGGAAACTTATCACAGAACGAGTAGCATACTTTAATCAGTTTTATAATTTTTCATACAAAAGAATTTCTGTGAAAGACACGCGGACAATGTGGGGGAGTTGTTCGGCAAAAGGGAATTTGAATTTCAATTACAAACTTTTGTTTTTGACTCCCGAACAGCGAGACTATGTCATTGTGCATGAACTGTGTCACTTAAAAGAACTCAATCACTCGCGCCGTTTTTGGGATTTAGTCAGACAACAAGTGCCAAACATGGAACAAATCAAAAAAGAACTCCGGACTAAAAAAATTTTGTAAAATAAAATACAGGCTTGTCAATAATTTTATGAGGTGATATTATTGTGTACATGAAGTTTCTAAAATATTTTCGTAAACAAGACAGTGAAACAGAAAAAATCAAAAAATCAGTTGATGACCGTTTTATTGCTGATGCGTACGAAAGTGTGAAGGAAGACATCGAGTCACTTCGTCAGTATGATCGAGGTGAAAAAACTATTCATGCACCCGATCTCAGAAATCCTGTGCACCGTGTACAGTAAATTGTGTGAACAAGAATCTATACGCTTTCCATTGTATGAAAAACAACGGAAAGCTATTGATGCTGTTGTAAAAACTGTGGAAGGTAGCTGGTTTGGTGTGACACGTTTTTCCGCAAGTGAAGAGAAGGCTGTTGCCTATTTATGTTTTATTATCAAAGATCATCCGGTAACAGATGGAAACAAGCGATTGGCCCTCCTTTGGTTTAAGATCTACTGTGAAGTCTTTGAACTTCGACCACAAGAGCCAGAATACGGATATGATGCGTTGGCTGTCGGTATAGAGAAAACCAAACTTGAAATGGATTCGTTATTGGAAGCGGTTAAGCTAATTTTGTTTGGTAAGGTTGATATGTATACATAATCAAAACCGCCCACATGGAGTCCATGTGGGCGGTTTTGATTATCGGGTGGAGGCGGGGAGAATTGGTCACGAATATTTTACTCGTCGTCACTCGTAAAATTTCTCGACCCCGACTCGATTATTTTGCATAGTTGCAAAATATATCTCCGTCTTTCAATTCCCCACGTAAGCAAAGCAGTTTGCTTACTTCGCCTCCGCATAAAAAACAAAAGCTCCGCTAATGCAGAGCTAATGTTTTTACATGTGGAGGAGAGGGGAATTGAACCCCTGTGTATACAAGCACTTTAAACGAGTTTACAAAGCGTAGTTTGTTTTTCTGCCAGAGGCAGATTCGGATTTTGATCTATAAAACAAACAAAACAATCAAAGTCCTAGTTTCTATGGTCTAAACCACGATAAGAAACCTTCTCGTAGTCGACCTGCCCGCCATTGGCTGAAGCCGCAGGCGATGGCAGGCGGGATCTCATTGTATAACAACCGCACCTCTCCATGAGATACAAAGAGGGAAGTCGTTCGTCCTACTTAAGCGAGGGCGAATGCAAAATTGTTTACCTTATCAGAATAAGGTGAAACGATTGATTTTGATTTTGCAAGTATATTGTGTAGCAGTTTCAAGAGTTACTACAGCTCTGCTTTGAACGTAGAAAGGGAAACTTATATATCGAAGCCTGTCACCCCCGTTTTGTTCTGCGCCCAGGAGAGTGCAGAACAAAACGGGAATGGCTAGCGAATTTTCAATGAGCGGCGAATGTCTCGGTCGGTATCACGTTTTTTGATTGTCTCACGTTTGTCGTGTTTTTTCTTTCCGCGTACTACAGCGATACGTGCCTTGATAACTCTACCTTTATTATACAACGAAATAGGCACTATAGTCAATCCTTTCTCTTTTTCCTTTCCTGCGAGTTCCGCAATCTCTTTTTTGTTCAAAAGCAAGCGACGGAGGCGATAGGGGTCGTATTCTTTCGGTGTGTTTGCTACTTGGTATGGAGGGATGAAACTGCCCACTATAAAAGCTTCGTTTCCTCGTACCGTAATATGTGAACCATCAAGAGATCCTTGCTTGTTGCGTAGGGATTTAACCTCGTATCCATGCAATTCTAAACCCGCCTCGAATTCCTCGAGTATTTCGTATTTTAGATTTGCTTTTTTGTACTCGATGAGGTTCATAAGGCTATTGTACGCCATAAAGGATTTTTGGAAAGAATATGTTATTGTAAGTTTTGGAGGATTGTGCCCATGGATCTAGCACATTGGGGAGTGGTGATTACCGGCACCATGGTCATCCTTGACCTGAGTTACTGTCTTTTTCGGCAGAAAATGCCGGTTTCCATACCTGCATGGTGGTCTGCTTGTCTGGCGTTGCTTGCCCTCTACATCTTTCTGGACAAGGGGGATGAGAGGTTGCTTTTAATAGCGGCAGGTTGGCTGCTTCACGCGGGACTCATCGTCCTAAATAAGAAACTGGCAAAACGGAGCGCTACATCGTAGCGCTCCAGTCTTGTTTTTATATTCATACAAATAAGTGTATAATCGGCCTACTATGGCTCATCAAGGCCCGCAAGATAAGAATAACGAAAAAACGCCTAAAAAACAGGTGAAGCTGGTGCTTTCTAAGGGTCCCCAGGGTCCTAAAGCTCCTTTATGGATGAATGTGGTCACAACCATTGTGATTTTACTTGTGATTGCATCACTCTATTCGTATGTGAGGGAGCAGCAAAATGCGGTAGAAAATATTCCTATATCTGCTGTTGCTCAAGATATTCGGGAGGGTGAAGTGACGGCGATTGATGTGAGAGGTACAAAACTCGAACTTACCTACGTGGATGAGACGGTGAAAGAAGCACAACGAGAAACAGACAGTTCGCTGGTTGAGACACTTCGTGCATATGGTGTGACTCCAGAAGAGCTTGCACCGGTTGCCATTCGTATTGAAAGCGAGAGCGGATTCCAGTTCTGGTTACTCAATCTCTTGCCGATAATTTTGCCAATTATTTTCATCATCTTTATCTTTTGGTTTATTTCGCGCCAAGTGAAGGGAGCTGGTATGCAGGCATTCTCATTTGGTCAATCAAACCCACGCCTTACGATGCCAGGTGGAAAGGAAGCAAAAGTGACATTTAAAGATGTTGCAGGCGCACGCGAAGCAAAGGAAGAACTTTCTGAAATCGTAGACTTTTTGAAAAACCCAAAGAAATTTATTGAGATCGGTGCGCAGATTCCAAAAGGTGTGCTTCTCATGGGTGCTCCAGGAACTGGTAAAACTCTTTTGGCGCGTGCTGTCGCTGGTGAAGCGGGTGTAGCATTTTTCTCCATCTCTGGATCAGAGTTTGTTGAAATGTTTGTCGGAGTTGGAGCAAGTCGTGTACGAGATCTCTTCAAACTTGCCAAGGGAGCTGCACCAGCAATTATCTTTATTGATGAAATTGATGCGGTAGGTCGTGTGCGTGGTACTGGCGTTGGTGGTGGAAATGATGAACGAGAACAAACTTTGAACCAGATACTCGTAGAGATGGACGGCTTTGAGCCAAACGAAAAAGTAATCATCATGGCCGCAACAAACAGACCAGATGTTTTGGATCCTGCTCTTCTTCGCCCAGGACGTTTTGATAGGCGTGTGGTAATCGATCCGCCAGATAGACGAGACCGTGAAGAGATTTTGAAAATCCATGCTCGCAAGAAGCCGCTAGCTGAAGATGTGAACCTCGTACTCATTGCAGAAAGAACCCCTGGTTTTTCTGGTGCAGATCTTTACTCACTCATGAATGAGGGGGCTATTCTCGCAGCGCGAGAAAGTCGGACAAAAGTATCTCAGTTTGATTTGATCCGTTCTATTGAAAAAGTGATGCTTGGTCCAGAACGCAAGAGTCACATTCTTTCAAAGAAAGAAAAGGAAATCACGGCATATCATGAGGCAGGGCATGCGATCGTAGCATCAGTGCTTCCGTTTGCTGATCCGGTTCACAAAATCACTATTATTTCTCGTGGACGCGCAGCAGGGTATACCCTTAAATTGCCGATAGAAGATAAGCGTATGCAGTCTCGCAAGGAGTTTCTTGATGATATTGCTGTGTCTCTCGGAGGATATGTCACAGAAAAAATGATTTTTGGAGATCTGACAACAGGGCCGTCGAATGATCTGCAGGTCTCTACGGCGATGGCGCGAGACATGGTTACGAAATATGGTATGAGTGATGTGCTCGGACCGATTGCATTTGAAACAGGTGGCATGCGCGCGCTTGCTGGTTCCGGCCGAGGAATTGATGACAAAGATTATTCGTCAGAAGTTGGAGCTAAAATAGACAGTGAAGTGTCTCGTATTATGAATGAGTCTCTCAAACGAGTAGAAGGAATACTCATTACATATAAAAATTTGTTAGATATTGTTGCCAAACGACTTGTTGAAGTGGAAACAATTGAAAAGGAAGAATACGAACAAATCATCGTGGCTCATGGTATTGAGCTTAAACAGAAGCAGGATATTGAGCATCAGTAGTGCGATGTTTCGTATGTAAGTTTTCTATTTCTTTTTCTATTTCGTAATAAATTGGATCTGTCTCTTCTTTGAAGATTATGAGATGTGGGTGATAGATGTGGTTAAGTGTTCCAGTCAGATTCTCAATAAACATGTCGTATGTCGTTCTGATTTTTTTTCGGATTTCTTTTAATTCTTTTTCTTCCTCGACATTCATGTCGTCTGCTTTGGCAAAGCGTCGCTTGGGGACAAGTAGATGATGTGTTTTGGCGAATTTATCCCATGGGAATTTATTTTTGATAATTACCCAATGAGTAAATTCTTCAACAATACGGTCTTCCCAATTGGCCAGCATTGCCTCCATTGGATTTGTTGCTTTGTATGTTTGGTACACCTTATCTTGTTCGGGTGAGCGAAATTTAAAATTCATAATTGTCCATATTATATTGCTCTGGTAGTGTATAGGCAATCCATCCGTAGCCCTGCCCGCCATTGTCTGCGACTTCAGGCGTTAGCAGGCGGGTCAGTTGGTAGCACATGGAGTCAGTATATCCACCCATAGCTCAGTTGGTAGAGCGTGCGTCTTATACACGCATGGTCCCAGGTTCGAGTCCTGGTGGGTGGACAAAATACAACGGAGTGGATTTTGTCCATCCGAGAAAACAAACTGCGTTGTTTTCGTCCGGACTCGAAAGCCGGAACTATGTTTTGTGAGTGCACAAAACAAGTGAGGAGGGGTCGAGAAATTTTACGAGAGGCGATGAGTAAAATATTCGTGACCGAGTCCTGGTGGGTGGACAACGGTAAAAAGAAATAATTTTGGTACCAAAATTATTTCTTTTTAGTATGCAAATTAATTTGCATATGTGCCGTTGTCCAAGGCGCAGCGATGTTTTTGTTTGACCCGCCGGTTGGCGGAGCAAGGCAAAAACCGCGAGCCGGGGTCGCGAGATTTTTCCGTCAGGAAAAATACTTGTGACGACAAATAATTTAAAATTAAAGATGGAAGATTAGAGCCATTCACTTTTGCTGTGTGCTAGACATTATATTTTATATACGGTAGCTTACTCTTTGGAGGAGAAGACGATGCACCTTTTGTTCCTGTTCTTGTTTTTTGCAGGAGTCACCATAGGTGGCGAGTGTGAGGTGTTTCCAAAGACCCCGGATGGGGTGATCATTGATCGAGGAGTGAGCTTCAATGCGACGCTTCGCGAAATCAAACCGATCGCTACTCGTGGAGTTATTGGAGATCTGGCTCCAATAGCAGGACTCAAGTTCGAAGTAACATTGCCGCTCAGCGGCAAAACGGAGAAAAAACCCATCGTTATCGTACCACGCATAGTAGCTCAATCTTTGACGGTGGGTAGAGAGTACGGGGTCTTGGCCGACGGTAATAACGTTCATAAATCATGGCGAAAGCAGTATCGCGATCTTCCGCCTGAGTTCCTGATTCTTACTCCGTGCGTCGAGAAGCCGATCAGGTCGCTCTCGAAGTGAAACCAGCCCCGCGGTTCGTCTGGCGAACCGCGGGGCATTCTGTATATTTCATATTATTTGTATCGTACCATTCGATCCAATTCGCGGTTATTCGTATTCACTTATTCAAAATGCACTGTTTCCAGTTTACTGATTCGTTCGGAAAGTAGTGGGTGGTTCGTAAGATCTGGATCTTGCTCAATCAACTCTATTGCTTCATTGCGCGCCGCTTCTACCATTTTTATATTCTGAAGTGCTTCCATGCCGATGTCCGAAATGCCCCATTGTTTCGCACCAGATAATTCTCCTGGTCCGCGCTCTTTAAGGTCGTGCTCCGCAAGTTCAAACCCGTTTTTGGCAGTCGTGAAGGATTTAAGGCGACGGATTGTTTTGTCGCTACTTGACTCGGTAAACACAAAACAGTACGGCTCGTACGAACTGCGCATCACACGTCCACGAAGTTGGTGGAGCTGAGACAGACCAAACCGTTCCGCACCTTCAATAATAATCATAGTGGCATTCGGCACGTTGATGCCGACCTCGATAACAGAGGTTGCAACGAGAATATCTGTTTTATGTTCTGCAAATTCTTGCATCACATCTTCTTTTTCCTTCGGTTTCATCTTGCCGTGAATGAGTCCGATATTAAATTCTTGAAAGACTTCTTTTTTAAGTCTTTTCGCTTCCTCGATGGCGCTTTTAGCGTTTAGCGCTTTTTCTTTGGTTGGATCTGGTTCATCGATGCGCGGACAAATAACATAGAGCTGCCTGCCTTCGCGAAGTTTTTCTTTGATAAAGTTATACGTTTCGTTTCGGTTGTCTTTCTTGATGATAGTGGTGATCACTGGTTTACGTCCCGGAGGGAGTGTATCAAGTACAGAAAGGTCCAAATCGCCGTACAGGGTTAGGGCGAGTGAGCGGGGAATGGGTGTCGCTGTCATTGAGAGCAGGTGAGGGGCAAAGCCATCTTTCTGCACCAGTTTTTGCCGTTGGTTCGTACCAAACCGATGCTGTTCATCGATAATGACAAACGCAAGGTCTCTAAATTTTAATGTTTTCTGAATGAGTGCATGTGTTCCTACAAGTACCCCAATGTCTCCAGCTTCACACCATTTTTTGAGCTGGGCTTTGGAAATTTTAGTCGCTTCGTTCGGGTTAACTTTAGAAGGAAACTTGAGACATGTTTTACCAGTGAGGAGCCCTATCTGAACTCCGGTTCCCACGAAAAATTGTATAAAGTTTTCAAACTGTTGGCGCGCTAAGATTTCAGTCGGTACCATATACGCGGTTTGTAGTCTTGCAGAAGGACGTTCCTTAGGGTGGGAAGTAAGTACTGCATATGTAGTGAGGGCTGCGACTGCAGTTTTCCCGCTTCCTACATCTCCTTCAAGGAGGCGCGCCATCGGTTCGCCTCGCTTGAAGTCCTTGAGAATTGACTCGACAGAATTTTTTTGCCCTTCTGTTAATGGAAAACCGAGGATGTCTAAAAGTGGATCAAGATCAGACAGTTTTTTATCAATGGTGAATGCATCTTCTTTATCCCAAAGGGCGCGACTCTTTTGTCTAGCGAGTTGAATGGTGAAAATTTCTTCAAATGAAAATCGCTTGCGGGCGGAAAGCGCGTCTCCTGGTTTTTTAGGTGCATGGATCCAGACAAGCGCAGTCTTGAGTGTGGGGAGTTTGTATTTTTCTAAAATTGTCTCTGGTATTGGGTCAAGGATTTGTTCGTGTATATGTTCATTAAAAATTTTTTGCAGTTTATGGAATATCCAGCGCGAGGTAATGTCACGTGTTTCGCGATAGACAGGATAGAGAATACTTTCTCCTCCTTCACCAAATAAAGATTTTCCTACGATTTCCGGCATTTCGCCGATCTCTTCTATATGAGGGTTTGCAATCGAGACCCTGCCATTTTTTTCAGTGACTTTTCCTTGGACTTTCACAATCGCGCTGGCGCTAATCATTTTGGCAAGATAGGGTTGGTTAAACCAGACAACATCGATAGATCCGGTGTCATCTTCAATAGTCGCTTTGCCCATGGGAATGCGAGAACGGAAAGATTTTTTAGTTTCGATTTTTTTAACCGTTCCGAAAATAGCTGTTTCTTCTCCCGTGACGAGATCAGAAATACGACGTGCTTCTGCGGTAGAACCATAGCGCGTGGGGAAGTGATAGAGGAGATCTTTGACTGTTTTTATACCAAGTCTCTCGAGCGCTTTCTGTTGAGCGGGATTCAGGCGACCAGTTTGTTCGATGGGGGTGTCGGGATGCATGCAGTAAGCTTATAGCTTCATGCTTCACGCTTCAAGCTTTTGTGATAATGTAATACCTAGGAGGGCAAGGTGTCACAAAGAAAAATCAGACACGAAGTGTTTACGGCTGTGCACGATAGCCTTGGAAAGGCGTGTGGGGTACTCAAGATTGATACGGGTACCTGGGCACTCAACAGACCAGGAATAACCGTGGTTTCCAGTGCACTCACTATGGCCACTGTGCAACACGAGGATCGAAAAGAATATATTCTTGTGGAGACAATATGGTATTACGAGGAATAGAACTGCATGCGGAGCATATCGATCGATATGCTCCGCAGAAATTTTGTATCAAAAGCTCTAAGCAAGAAGCTAACAGCTGAAAGCTAATTTATAAACCCTTCTTGTTTGAGTTGGGTGATGCACTCGACAACTTTTTCTTCTAAAATATTAAGTTTTTGAGAAATTATTTTTGTAGATTTTATTCGTGGGTGGGCGAGTAGGAATTTAAGGACTTGTGCGCGGGCTTCGCGGTGAGAGCCTTTAAATTTTGTTTGTTTTACGTAGTGCTTACTTTTGCGTGAATGGTTTTCTTTTTGTTTGAGATGCACACCATAATCCATGAGTGCGTAGTAAAAATCTCTTGGATGATCTGTGTCCAATGTTTTTTCTATGAGAGGTAAGATTTCTTTATCGGAAATGTTTTCTTTGTTTTTAAAAAATTCATGAATAAAAACAGAACGTATATTTGTTTCTATAAAAACCACGGGAATATTCCAGGCAAAAGCTATGATGGCACCTGCGGTTGACTGACCAATACCTGGAAGAGACAGGAGAGACTCATAATCTTTGGGAAATTTCCCATTGTACTTTTCTACAATGGCTTCCGCCGTGTGCTTTAGGTACAGCGCACGGCGATTGTAGCCAAGTCCTTGCCACTCTTTCAGTACTTCAGTCTGCGGAGCTTCTGCGGGCGCTTTGACTGTAGGAAATTTTTTGAGGAATGACTTGTATTTTTCTATGACACGGGAGACTTGAGTTTGTTGCAACATCATTTCAGACACTAAAATTTTGTAAGGATTTCCTTTTTTGTCAGAAAACAAATCATTTACCCGCCATGGCAAATGCCGGTAGTTTTCTTTATAGAATCTATACAGCTTTTTCTGGAAATCATCGTACTTGCCCATGTGGAGCAATTCTAAAATAAATTATATTTTTATGCTAAACTGTCCCAGAATTATATATATGGAGAGTTGGCTGAGTGGTCGAAAGCGCCTCACTGCTAACGAGGTAGGGGTCTTAAAGCCCCTCGAGGGTTCGAATCCCTCACTCTCCGCTTGAGTCCGCGAAAGCGGAGAGTGAGTAAAGCGACTACTCGCTTTGCGTAGGGATTCGAAAGGCGGAGCCATGTTTTGTGAGCACACAAAACAGGCGAGCCAGGGTCGTGAAATTTTACGAGTGACGGCGAGTAAAATATTCCTGACCGAATCTCACTCTCCGCAATCGACCCAAGAAGACGCGAAAGCGTCTGATTGGTTTGTCGTTGCGAGAAACGTGAAGGATTCGAAAGCTTGTAAAGCACAACCTGATGGCAAGTTCTTCCTCAAAGTGATTGAACCAGGAACGTATACACTGACAGTGAAAGCGGTACGTGCAGGCAAAGAGAATGTCCTCTTGCGAGAGGATGTGGGTATTAGTAAGGATCTCGTCCTTAATTATGATGTGTTTCTTGGGTAGGATAATGTCTCTCTTAATTATCTTGTGTTCTCATGAGATTAATGAGCGAGTGTAAAACAGATGATTGTGCGAGCACCTGATTTTCTCAGTGTATCCACTGCTTCTTTAAGTGTTGCACCTGTTGTGACAACGTCATCAATCAGAATAATATTCTTGCCATGAAGCAGATTAGCATCGGTAACTTTAAAGGAATCTTTTAAACACATGAGACGACTTTTTCGAGATTCTCCTGTTTGATGTTTTGTTTCTTTGTGTTTAATCAGTAGCGATGGATTGTATGTGATGTCTGTCGTATTTAAAAGATTACACGTTTCTTGTGCTATGTATTCACTCTGATTATAACCACGTTCCTTTCTCCTCTGTTTTGAGATAGGAATGGGAATCATGATATACGAGCGTGATTCAGATAACACATCATCAAACAAAATGGTGTATATCAAATCTTTTAGATATGGTGCAGTTTTACGAACTAATGCATCATTTTCATAAAATTTTATTTGCCATATGATTTCTTTCACTAAAGGGTTCTGATAGTTCCACAATGAATACACATGTTCTTGTTGTGGTGTTGTCGCTTGAGGTAATGTAGCAAAATCTACATCTGTGAATGCACGTACAGATTTGGTGACGGGAGGTTCAGGAAAAATAAAATCGATGATCGTGTTAGCAATTCGTTTTAATGTGGAATAACCGTTTTTGAAATGTGTGTGCATGATATAATATGTACCATAAAATATACAGAATATTTTTTCTAGTATAGATATGGTGACTATATGAAACTTAATTTATTTGGTGGTTTTTTGAAACAAAAAGCAGATTCGGTATTAGGGATTGATATCGGCTCTTCTTCAATTAAGGTTGTACAAATAAGCAAGAAAGGAAGTCAGGCGGTTCTCGATACATATGGCGAATTATCTCTTGGACCATACGGCAATGTGAGCGTAGGTAGGTCCGTACGTCTTTCTCCTGAAAAAATAGCAGAAGCTCTCACAGCTCTTATTACTGAAAAAGAAGTAGGAATTAAAGCCAAGGTTGCTGGTATCGCAGTTCCGTTTGAATCAAGTCTCATGACTACTTTTTCGATTCCTGAATCAGCTTCCAAGGAATTAGACGCAGTTGTGCCTCTTGAGGCTCGAAAGTATATACCTGTCCCTATCTCTGAGGTTACCATTGATTGGTCTATTGTGCCGTCCCACAAAGAATCAACTACTGACGACATTGTAAAAACAGAAGTACCTCATCCAAAAATAGAAAAGGAGATTGAAGTACTACTGGTCGCGATTCATAATGATATTTTGCAGGCATATAAACAAATTGCGACTGATTCAAAATTGGATGTTCGTTTTTTTGAGATTGAAATATTCTCTACACTTCGTGCAATTGTGGACAATGAGGGTGCACCAGTCATGATCATTGATATGGGTGCAACGAATACAAAAGTCTATATATTGGAACGGGGAGTTGTGAGAGCCTCTCACACAATAAATTTTGGAGCACAGGATATTACCCAGGCTATTGCAACTGGTCTCAATATGCCGTTTGAGGAGGCGGAAGTTTTAAAGCGTGATATTGGATTGGGGCAGACAACGAGCGGTACCGATATAGCAAAAATGGTTGAAGTTCCATTGGGTCGTATTTTTTCACAGGCAAACCGTATTATGTTT
>Ga0210057_1000585_pt1 | contig 60000 bp, 52 predicted proteins | sample CryGeyCG2114_010_2_FD_183968 | JGI IMG/M metagenome (GOLD analysis project Ga0210057, IMG submission 183968) | Groundwater microbial communities from aquifer - Crystal Geyser CG10_big_fil_rev_8/21/14_0.10 (SPAdes) (version 2) | ecosystem: Environmental > Aquatic > Deep subsurface > Groundwater ...
CTTCTAGTCGAGTCGATGAAGTGGAAGAGGAATTAGCGGAGCTTTTAAGAATTGAACCAAAAACTATTATGAGAATTTCTGCCAAGAGTGGCTTGGGTGTTAAAGAGGTATTGGGACGAGTGATTGAAAAGGTTCCTCCGCCAGATACTTTGGAAGGGCAAAAACTAAAGGCACTAATTTTTGATTCAAAGTTTGATTCATTCAAAGGCATAATAATATATATAAGAGTATTCTCTGGAAGCGTAAAGTTGGGAGATAAATTTTTATTAATGGCTTCAGGAGCTGAAGGAGAGATAAAAGAGGCAGGCATATTTAAACCAAATTTGGTTGCGGTTGATAAATTGGAGTCTGGGCAAATTGGATATGTGGCAACTGGACTTAAAGATGTATCACAGACTAGAATAGGTGACACAATTACTCTTTTGAGCGCTCCAATAGGCAGTAGCGAAGCAATGCCAGGCTATCAGGAGCCTAAGCCAATGGTATATGCTAGTTTCTATCCGCAGGACGCTGATCAGTATTCTATGTTAAAAGACGCAATAGCAAAACTAAAATTAAATGATGCTTCTTTCTATACGGAGCCAGAGTCTTCTCAGGCCTTAGGGCGTGGTTTTAAGGGTGGATTTCTAGGTTTATTGCATTTAGAAATAATTGGGGAAAGACTTAGGCGTGAGTTTGATTTAAATTTAACAATCACAGCTCCATCTGTTTCTTACAAAGTTGTTACTAAAGACTGTAATGAATTAATGATCCATTCGGCTAGTCGTTTACCCGACCCGACATTAATTGAGAGGACAGAAGAGCCATGGGTAAAATTAGAGATAATTGCTCCGCCGTCATATTTAGGCGCCATCATGCAAGTTTGCCAAGATTTAGGAGGCATCTATCAGGATACGCAATATATTGGAAAAGAAAAAATGGTTGTAACGCAAGAAGCTCCTTTACGGGCAGTTATTATTGATTTTTATGATAATTTAAAAAATGCTTCTTCTGGTTATGCTTCGTTGAATTGGGAATTTATTGAATATCGTGGTGGCGATTTAGTCCGTCTAGATATTTTAGTAGCTGGGGAAAAAGTAGAAGCCTTTGCTAAAGTTATTCCGCGCGATAAGGCTTTTCATGAAGGGAGAAAAATGGTTAATGCTCTTAAAGAATATATTCCGCGCCAGTTATTTATGGTAACAATTCAAGCGGCCGTTGGTGGAAAGATTTTGGCACGAGAAAATATTAGTGCGCTTAGGAAAGACGTGACTGGTTATTTATACGGCGGTGATTATTCAAGAAAGAAAAAACTCCTGCAAAAGCAGAAGAAAGGCAAAGAAAAAATGAAAGAGTCTGGTCGAGTAAGAATCCCAGCTGAAGTCTATTTTAAGGTCTTGAGAAAGTAATTTAATTTAATAATTAAGAAATGGTAAGATAGAAAATAAGACCATCGATAGAACAATCAAGAGAACTAGAATGGTCCAGATAAATTTAATTGTTTTTTGTTTTAACATTATTTAGTATTGTATCATCAATATATCAAAAATGGAATGGAATAAACTATTATCATCAAAGATTGTCACCTATTTCTTGATTTTAGCAGTGATGTGGACATCTATTGTAACCATCAAAAGAGGTTATAGCAAATGGTTGATGTCTAAGGAACTAAAAAAAGTTGAAGATAAAATAAAAAATCTTGGACAGTCTAATGAGAAATTAGTTGCCTTAATAAAGGATATGCAGGATCCGTCTTTTTTAGAAAAGGAAGCCAGGCAAAAGCTAAATTTACAAAAAGAAGGAGAGTCGGTGGTAATTGTGCCCAAGGAAGTTGAAGATAAGTTACAAAAACTAGCCACCGAACAGGCCGAAGAAAAAAAGTTGGAAGAGAAAAGAGCAGAACCTATTGCTAATTGGCTAAGTTGGATATATTATTTTATCGGTAAAAAATAAGGATTTGCGGGTGTGGTTCAATGGTAGAACGCGACCTTCCCAAGGTTGAGACGAGAGTTCGATTCTCTTCACCCGCTACAAATAAAAAACCACCCGCAGGGGTGGTTTTTTGGGTTAGTTTACGTGGTTTACTGCGTCTCGGTATTTGCAATAATCACAATCATTGCCAGCGTCTGGTATTTTTTCTCGATCTAAGCATTTTCGAACGGATTTAACGGTGTTTCCAATCCAGTCGTCGTTGCCTGTGTAGGGTAGCAACTTAACATCAAATTCTAATTTACCATCAAATGCTTCGGTGTCAGTTTTGCCATTTAAATAAACAAAGTAGCCTGTGTCATTTACTTTAAAATCATTTTTTCTCAAAAGCCATTGATAAACTTCCATTTGTCTCTTGTAGCCATCTTGCCAAGCGGCATCTAAATTAACTTCGCCGTCTTTAGAGGTGGCTTTATAATCAACAACAATTAATTCTTGTTTAGGATTAATCCAGATGTCGTCTACAGCTCCAGTTAATATAAAATTAGTTTGTTTGTCGTGATAAGTAACTCCACGTCGTAACGCGTCTCTCCATTCATCCATTTTTTCGTGTTTAAACGGTACAGCATCAATGCCATAGGCTTTCATATAAGGATGCGCTTTTTGCTTGGCTCGGTGTGCGTCAAATTCTTTTTTTAATAAATAGTCTACGGCGGAGTTTAATGAAAACGGAAAACCAGGAGGTCGTCCTACGCCCAAGCGTCTGTCTAAATAGAAGCAACGAGGACATTCTATAAATAAATCTATTTTTGAGCGACTCAATCTAAAAGGTTGAGCGCTTTTTGGGTCAAACAAATTTGATCGTCTATGTGGATTATAATATTGAGACATAAAATTAACTTAATTATACACTCTCCTAAAAAATATGCAATTAAAAATTGTGAAATTATGGCAAATACTTAATTTGCTTAATTAGCTATAATTTATTAAGATTACCTTAATAAATGGTTATTTAGACAATCATTTTATTTAAGTATGTCGATGTAGTTCAGAGGTAGACCTGCCCGCAATGCTTGGGTATAGCTAATGCAGGCGGGACAGTGCAACTATTTTCGTTAATTAACAATTATTGATTAGCCGACCTAGCTCAACTGGCAGAGCAATGCTTTCGTAAAGCATAGGCTCCGGGTTCGACTCCCGGGGTCGGCTCCAGGATTTTAAAGAATTACTTTTTCGTGATACAATAAATCTATGGAAAATTTTTTACAGCACATCAAGAATTTGGAGGAACGGATCTTAACGGTTCGTGACTGTCTTTGACCTACTAGAAAAAGTAAAAAAAGTTGAGGCCTTAGAAAAAGAAATGACGCGACCAGACTTTTGGGATGACTACAAAAGTGCGCAAGATATTTCTCGGGAAGCGTCGGACTTGAAAGAAGAAGTAGCTGTTTGGGATAAAATTGGAGGTAAGATATTTGATATTAGGCAAATGTTTGAATTGGCTCAAGAGGACAAGGAAATTGAAAAAGAACTCGAGAGCGAATACAAGCAGTTACTTAAATTATTTGAAAAGGAAGAATTGAAAGTTTTTATGTCTGGCAAGTACGATTTTGCTAACGCGATGTTGACAGTAGCGTCTGGCGCAGGAGGTACAGAAGCTCAAGATTGGGCAAACATCTTGTTGAGGATGTATCAGCGCTATGCTGACAGACGAGGGTTTAAAAGCGAAGTGGTGGATATCAATTATGGCAATGAAGCAGGTATAAAAAGCGCCACTTTATTTATAGAGGGGAAAAATGCGTATGGCTTTTTACGCAGAGAATCGGGAGTTCATCGTCTTGTAAGGTTATCACCGTTTAATGCCAGCAACCTAAGGCATACATCTTTTTCATCTGTTGAAGTTATGCCCGAAATAGAGGATAATGATAGTGAGGTGGTTATTAAGCCAGAAGAATTGGAGGTTGATACATTCAGATCGTCTGGGCCGGGTGGTCAAAATGTTAATAAAGTGGAAACAGCTGTCCGTATTAGGCATATACCAACGGGAATTGTTGTAGCTTGTCAGATAGAAAGATCACAGCTGAAAAATAAAGAGCGGGCTATGAAAATGATTAAGGCGAAAATCTATCAGTTGGAAGAAGCTAAGCGTCAGGAAGAAATAGCCAAGTTGAAGGGAGTTCAGGTAGCCACTGGGTGGGGCAACCAAATTCGTTCTTATGTTTTGCATCCGTATAAAATGATTAAAGACTTGCGTACTGGCCACGAAACATCGCAAGCCGAGGAAGCATTGGATGGAGATTTAGACGGATTCATTGAGGCAGAGATTAGGAAATTAAAATAATTCTTGTAATTTAATATTATTAGCGTTAGGCGCTGGTGAAATATAAGTGCAGGAGTAAATATGATTCGATTTAAGGACGTTTCAAAAATTTATAATCATCGATCAATCGCTCTCGAGGACATTAATTTACGCATTAAGTCCAAGGAGTTTGTTTGTTTGGCAGGCCCTTCTGGAGCTGGTAAGACAACTTTACTTAGACTGCTTATTGCCGAAGAGTGCCCAACAAAGGGAGAAGTTTGGCTGGGTAAGTTGAATATCAATAAGCTAAGGTCTAAACATATGCCGTATTTGCGTCGCAGAATTGGTATGATTTTTCAAGATTTTAAATTGTTGTCGAACAAAAATGCCTATGAAAACATTGCTTTTGCGATGGAGGTGTGGGGAGTTGATGATAAAGAAATTAAGAAAGATGTTTTTCAGGTTTTGGAGTTGGTTGGTCTTCAAGATAAAGCGGATCATTTTCCGTATCAATTATCGGGTGGTGAAAAGCAACGAATTGCTATCGCTAGAGCGTTAATACACAGACCAGAAATAATTATTGCCGACGAACCAACTGGAAATTTAGATTCGGTAAACACATGGGAAATCATTAACCTATTGAATAAAATTAACGAGCTTGGCACAACAGTTGTTTTAGCTACTCATGATAGAGACGTGATAAATAATTTGAAAAAAAGAGTTATCGTTATAGAAAAAGGTAAAGTCGTTAGCGATGAGGAAGGAGGAAAATATATTAATTAAAAAAATGTACAAAAGTCTTACAAGGGTCATTAAGTCGGGGTGGGTGAATTTTTATAGAAACAAATGGTTATCGCTAACCAGCGTTTTGATAATGGTATTAACTTTATTGTCTATTAACTCACTACTATTTGTTAATTTGGTTAGCAATAAAATTTTGAGCGAATTACAAAATAAAATTGATATAAGCGTTTATTTTAAGTCTGACTCAAGCGAGACAGATATTTTTAAGGTGAGAGACGACTTAATTGCGTTAAGTGAAGTTAAAAATGTTGAGTACATATCAAAAGATCAAGCGCTTGAAAATTTTAAAGAGAGGCATAAAGACAACCCCGTATTAACTGAATCGTTAGATGAATTGGGGGATAATCCTTTAACTGCTTCGCTTAACATAAAAGCAAACACAGCAGATAATTTTGAAACAAAAGCTTTTGAATCCATTGCAGCTTTCTTAGAACAGGATAGTTATAAATTATTAGTTGAAAAAGTAAATTATAATCAAAATAAAGAAGCGATTAATAAGCTTTCATTAATTTCTCAAGTAGCTAAGCGTGCGGGATTAATTTTAACAATTGTCTTGGCAGTCATTGCGAGCTTGGTGGCGTTTAATACAATTAGACTAACTATGTATTCATGGAGAGATGAGATTACAGTAATGCGTTTGGTTGGGGCAACCAATTGGTATATCCGTGGGCCATTTTTAGTGGAGGGAATTTTATATGGGGTCTTCGCTGCGTTGGTTGCAGTTATAGTTTTAACAATTTTATTGCTACTATTTTCTAGCAAAATTAGTGCAATCATGCCTATTGACCTTTCTGCCTATTTTAAGGCACACTTTCTAAGTATTCTATCTATCCAGTTTTTAATCGGCGTTATATTGGGAGGTTTCAGTAGTTTCTTCGCTATTCGCCGATATTTGAAAGTCTAATTAGAATATTTGGGGAGTAGCCAAGCGGTAAGGCAACGGACTCTGAATCCGTCATCGGGGGTTCGAATCCCTCCTCCCCAGCCAACACATTACACGCCGAGTATCAAGGGTACATGAGGCAATTATAAGACTAGATCACCTAAGGCACTAGGGCGACCGAGACGCATTCGAACCCTATCGCTGGGAGCCAACGGGATGAAGGCATAGTAGTTGTCGGTTCTAGACCGACGTACACAGCTATAAGGCGTAGTTAGATTAAATATAAATAGCTACGCATAACTATTTTAAACAATCCCAGCATTAATCCTTGAATTAATTCAAGGATTAATTTAGTATTACTATATATGGCCAATAGAACAATAAAAAATCGTCTAGTTCGTTCGCTGGCGAAAACTTCAGGAGGTAAGAGCTATACTATAACTTTACCGATTGAGATTATACGACGCTGGCACTGGCAAAAGCACCAAAAAGTCCAGCTAGAAATAGATGACAAAAATAAAAAAATTATAATTTGTGACTGGAAAAAATAGTTCTGGATATAGAATTTAGTAGCAATTATGAATTGGATATTTTTATTTTTACTGGTACCGCTGTTTTGGGTTTTTTTTATTTAATTTTATAGATAAGTATGTCCTTGGTAAATATATGAAGGGAATTTTTGATTTTCTATTTTTTTCAACAATTAGCAGTTGGGCTTTTTTGGCTTAATCTTTGCTTTTATTGGCGTGCAGAATCAAGTTTATATTCTTTAATACCCATCGCTACAGGTATAGCGCTTGTTTATCCCTACGGATTCTATGGGGAAGCTCTTAGGCAAGTGGATACTTCTTCCTTTGTGATTCTATCCAACATTATTCCTGTAATTACATTAATTCTGGTTTTTATTTTTTTAGGGTAAACAATTTCTTTGAATGAATTTATAGGGTTTGGGGTTGTTTTAGCTGGAGCGATTATTGTCTCGTTTGAAAAGAGTAGGGGAATCTTTGTTAAAGGTTTTGGGATGATGCTGGTGGCAATGATTATATGGTCAATAATGACGCTATTTGTAGATTACGGTTTATCAAAAATGTCCTTTTGGGATTATTTTATGTTAGATAATTTAGGTTCAGCCATGGCTGGGTTAACATTATTTATTATTCCAACAATGAGGAGGCAAGTTATAAGTGGTTTTAAAACTGCGTGGGTTAGGCAATATATTTGGTTTAGTTGCAACAATATTTTGGATTTTTTTGGGCAGATGAGTATTAAAAAATCCTTGGCTATAGCTCCATCGGTTGGTTTGGTTACGGTCGTTACGCAGGTGCAATCTTTCTATGCGATTATTATCGGTATATTTTTTACTGTCTTTATCCCGCATATAATTAGGGAAAATATTTCATGAAGAGCTTAGCTAAAAAAATATTGGGGCGTTGGTAATATTCTATGGGGTTTATATTTTAGTTGGCTAATTTGAAATTCTTGGGAACAAGAGTATAATAAGTACATATAAATAATTTAAAAAAATGGAAAATGAGAAATTATTAGTCAATATGGTCGTCGTTATTTTACTGCTTACAGCTGTAAATTTATTTTTTACATATAATTTGTACAGTCAGTTGACCCCATTGGAAGGTTTAAATAGTGCTAAAAACGTTGCAAAGACAGCACAGCCAGCAGGTGCTGATACGCCTCTGCAAAGAATCGGTGTCAGTATCGGTGATAGTCCGTTTAAGGGTAGCGAAAATGCGCCAATTACTATTGTTGAATTTAGCGATTTTCAGTGTCCTTATTGTAAGAATTTTTTTGAACAAACATTGCCACAAATATTTAAAAATTATATTGATACTGGCAAGGCGAAACTTGTTTATAGAAACTTTCCGTTGGGATTCCATGAATTTGCTCAAAAAGCAGCAGAAGCTTCGTTGTGTGCTTCTCAACAGGATAAATTCTGGGAATATCACGACAAATTATTTAAAAGTCAAAGTGCTTTAGCAATTAATAATTTGAAGCAATATGCAAAAGATTTGGGCTTGAATTCTGCAAGTTTTGATAAGTGCTTGGATTCTGGAGACACTGCCGAACAGGTTGCTCAAGATGTTAAAGACGGCATAAGCTATGGAGTGAATGGTACACCATCATTTTTCATCAATGGTGTAAATTTAACAGGGGCTCAGCCTTACGCGCAATTTGAAGCAGTGATTCAAGAGTCGCTTAGCAATTAATAGTTATTATTAAAACCGGCTGTTGCAATATAGTCGGTTTTTGTTTTACAATATTAATAGAGTTATTTAATAAAAAAACATCAAACTGCGAGAAAGGAGGGTAACGCTAGAGTATCAGGTTAAAAACTAAATTAAGGAGGATAGCCTAGTGGACAATGGTTATGGCCAAGAACAGTATAGGGCAAAGATTGTGCTTGATACCAGTTGTTTCATGATTGATAGCAAAGCGTTGATTAGGTTCCGATATAGTTTGGCCGAGGTATTTGTGGCTACTAGGGTTATCCAGGAATTAAGAAATTTGTTAAAAAGCCACAAAAGGTTAACACGCAAGAAGGCGAAAGATGCGTATAGAACAATTTTTTCACTCGGAGATATGGTCCGGTTTGAAAATGGTGGCGTGCCGTACGGAAATAGCTTGTTTAAAATAAGGCAGGCGAGAGAATACTATTTTAAGAAAAGAAATCCGGACCACGACATTGTTTCGTTGGCCAGAGAGCTACTTCTTTATAGCCACGGGCCAAGGGTTTATTTGTTTACCAGAGATGACAACATGTATAAAGAGGCGATGAATAGAAAGGTAATCGCCATAAAATATAATCCTAAGAATATAGAGTCAATGATATTTATATGAGTCTTATAACTCCCGTTTCGGCGGGAGTTTTTTTATCCACAGGGGGGTCTTGCGCTGCTAGCGAGGTTTTATATACTGAATATAGGATATAATTTACTTATGTTAGAATTTACTACTAGCGAATATCGTATTAGTAAAACAAATAAACTTTTTTGAAAGCGCCATTTGGGCGTTTTTTTGTTCTTTTAAATAAGGAGGGTGAGTATGAATTTAAATAAAGTTACCTTGCAAGATGTGAGTGGCATAAAAACAGTGTTTTTGGGGGAGGCGGCTGTACCTAAGGGATTGCTTTCTAAAGAGGGCTCGGATAATTGTTTCGGGCAATTAGTGAGAATCATTCCACGCTATTATGTCCGCGATAATGCTTATTTTCGGAAGGTTGAAGATAGAAAAAATGGCATATGGGTGAAAAGTAATGAAATTTACCGAGAAGAAGCTATCACAATGTTCAGTGGCTTGGGCCTGACTATTGTCGACGATGATTTTTATAAAAGTTTTAGATATCAGGCTCCTTGCGATCACTGCGGTGACATAATTTTTCTGACAGAAGAGCAAAGGAATGTTGCGATTTGGCAGGGAAAGGTAGTTCGTTTAGAGGAACATACTCATACTTCTAATTTGGCGCATGCGATGATGCGCTAAGGGGCCGAAGAGCAACTCTTCGGCCCAATTATTTTTTTGGAACGCATTTGATTTTGTTATAAAAAATGCTATAATATCAAATTATGACTAAAGATAAGATTTATTTTGATTATGCTGCCACAACTCCTGTAGATCACGAAGTTTTTGAGGCAATGAAGCCTTATTTTACCGATATATTTGGCAATGCTTCGTCTATTCATCAATTTGGCCAAGAGGCTCGTTCGGCGGTAGATAATGCGCGAAAAATTTCAGCAGATTTTTTTGATTGCAAGGGATCGGAAATAATTTTTACTGGTGGGGCTACCGAGGCCAATAATTTAGCGCTGAAGGGGATTTTGCAAACTCTAAAAATTAGCGGACAAAAGCAAATTGCTAATCCAGAAATTATAATTTCTCCTATTGAACACCATTCAATACTAGACACGGCCCGGGCCTTGCAAAAAGAAGGAATTGTTGTAAAATATGTGCCTGTGGATAACTTTGGAAGGATTAAGGCGGGGGAGTTAGCAACATTAATAAACCTTAACACTGTCTTGGTGAGTGTTATGTATGCTAACAATGAGATTGGAACGATAGAACCTATAAGAGAAATTAGTAATATAATTGCGGAGGTAAAAAAAGATGCCAAAAAAAGTAATGGTATATATCCTCTATTTCATACTGATGCGGTTCAGGCGGTTGAGTATCTGGACTGTAATGTAGAGACTCTTGGTGTGGATATGCTAACTATGTCAGCACACAAAATATACGGGCCAAAGGGCGTGGGTCTTCTCTATGTTAAGCGTGGAACGCCAATCGCCCGCATAATGGATGGTGGTGCTCAAGAATCAGGTATGAGGGCGGGTACAACTAATATTGCTAGCGTTGTGGGGTTAGCGAAGGCTCTGGAATTAATTAGAAAACAAGACAGATCAAAGGTTATGGGGCTTAGAGATAAACTGGTTGAGTCGGTTATGAAACAAATCACGGGAGTTAAATACAATGGTTCTAAAAAGTTTCGCTTACCCAATAATGCTAATTTTAGTTTTGAGGGTGCTGAAGGTGAAGGAATTGTTGTGTCGCTTGACATGGATGGGTTTGGTGCTTCTACTGGTTCAGCTTGTGCGGCAGAAGGGCTAGAGCCGTCTCATGTTTTAAAGGCAATTGGCCTTTCTGATTTAGACGCTCATGCTTCGTTAAGATTAACATTGGGGCGTGGCACAACCGATGAACATATTTCAAAAATTGTGACTGCCCTACCGCCAATTATTGATAGGCTTCGTAGTATTAGCGGTGGTCAAGCTAAGCGAGAGTTCAAAGATAAAGTGCCCGATGATTTCGGGTGTTAACAGAAATATATGTATAACGATAAAGTAATTGAACATTTTAAAAATCCGAAAAATTTTGGTAAAATACCTGATGCTGATGCGGTTGGTGAAGTTGGCAACCATCGATGCGGAGATTTGATGGCGCTTTATTTAAAAATTGATAAAGAATCTCAAGTGATTAGCGAGGTTAAGTTTGAGACTTTAGGCTGTGCTGCGGCTATTGCAACTAGCGATATGATTGCTGAAATGACTAAAGGGAAAACTATTGCTGAAGCAGAAAAAATTAAATTTCAAGACTTAGTTAAAGAATTAGGCGAGTTGCCTTCTATAAAAGTTCATTGCGCTGATTTGGCAGTGCATGGGATTCGTAAGGCAATTGATAATTATAAAAAAAAACAAACAAAATAAACATATGACCCCACTGAAATTAGATGATCAACAAAAGCAATTTTTAGTTTTAGTAATTGTATTAAGTTTTTTGGTCTCATCAAGTGCTGGTTGGCTATCGGGAAATTTAAGTAGAAATATTAATCAGACACAAGTTTTTGATGGCTTAAGTATAAGTGAATTGTTAAATGACGCGTCCTCTACTCCATTGATTACTATGCCGAGTGATGATAACTCTAGTCAAAATCAGGTTAAGGTAATAAGCCAACAAGATTTAGTGGTGGCGGCAGTTAAAAAAGCTTCTCCGGCGGTAGTTAGCGTTATTATTTCTAAAGATGTACCAATAGTCGAACAATATTATTCTGATCCGTTTGGTGGTGACCCGTTCTTTAACCAATTTTTTGGCGGTGATAATTTTAGGTTTCAAATTCCACAATATAAACAAAATGGGACGGAAAAGAGAGAGATTGGCGGAGGTACGGGCTTTATAATTTCTAGCGATGGATTAATCTTGACTAATAAACATGTCGTAGAAGACGAGTCGGCTGAATATACAGTATTAACAAATGATGGGGAAAAATATCCAGCTGAAGTTTTGGCAAGAGATCTCATCCAGGATTTAGCTATTATTAAAATTGACAAGAAAGACTTGCCTGTCTTAAATTTAAGTAATTCAGACAATATTAAAATTGGGCAGACGGTGATTGCTATTGGCAATGCTTTGGGAGAATTTAGGAATACAGTGAGTGTAGGCGTGGTGTCGGGACTACAAAGGCAGATAACTGCTGGTTCAGGTGTTACCTCGGAAGACTTGGAGGAATTAATTCAAACCGATGCGGCCATTAACCATGGAAACTCTGGAGGCCCACTTTTGAATTTGGCTGGCGAAGTAATAGGAGTAAATGTGGCGATTGCGCAAGGTGCTCAAAATATTGGTTTCTCAATCCCGATTAACAAAGCTAGTAAAGACATACAGCAGGTAAAATCTCTAGGTAAAATTTCTATACCTTTTTTAGGCGTAAGATATGTTTTAATTAATGATCAGGTGAAATCAAAAAATAATTTGTCTTATAACTATGGGGCGTGGGTGCAGAAGGGTAGTTCAGCTGATCAGCCAGCTGTTTCAGCAGACAGTTCAGCTGAAAAAGCGGGGATAATGGAAGGCGACATCATATTAGAAGTCAGTGGTAAGATAATTGATCAAAATCATACTTTGGCAAAAGCGATCCAAGAGTATAATGTGGGCGATAGTATTAGTTTAAAAATTTGGCGTCAAGATAGCGAAAAAAATATTAATTTAAAGTTAGGTGAAAGGCCATAATGGGAATGAATCCGAATAATTTTACAATTCGAGCGCAAGAGGCTTTGCGTCAAGCTCAAAACATCGCGTCAGAAAAAGGCGAGCAACAAATTAATGTTACTCACCTACTTTTGGCTCTTTTGAGACAAGATAATAGTTTAGTGGCTAATATATTATCTCGCTTAGGGGTCAATTTACTGTTTCTGGAAACCGAAATGGAAAATCAAATGCAGAAACTTCCGCAAGTGGTATTCCCCTCTTGGATCGGACAAATTTATGTTACGCAAGATTTAAATAAAGTTTTAAATCGCGCGGTGAAAGAGGCGAGCACCTTACAAGATGAGTTTATAAGTACGGAGCACTTGCTTTTGTCTCTTGTTGAGGTAGCCACAAAAGTTAGAGAAATTTTGCAAACTTTTGGTGTTAACAAGGAGAAGATACTGGAGGTTTTAAAAGATTTACGCGGTGGACAAAGAATTACCGATCCAGAGCCAGAATCAAAATATCAGGTTCTGGAAAAATATACTCGTAATTTAACGGCTCTAGCCAAGCAGGGCAAACTTGACCCGGTAATTGGGCGAGACGAAGAAATAAGAAGGCTTATGCAGGTGTTGTCGCGTCGAACTAAAAATAATCCGGTGCTGATAGGTGAGGCTGGAGTTGGGAAAACTGCGATAGTCGAAGGGTTGGCTCAAAGAATTGTTGAGGGTGATGTGCCAGAGTCATTGCGCGATAAAGAATTGGTTGGATTAGATTTGGGATCGTTAATTGCTGGCACTAAATTTAGAGGAGAATTTGAAGATAGAATCAAGGCGGTCCTTAAAGAAGTTGATCGTGCGGTTGGTCGATATATTTTGTTTATTGATGAACTGCATACTTTAGTTGGCGCAGGAGCAGCAGAAGGCGCGATTGACGCATCTAACTTATTAAAGCCAGCTTTAGCTCGAGGAGAATTACACGCTATTGGGGCAACTACTATCAAGGAATATCAAAAATATATAGAAAAAGACCCAGCACTAGAAAGGCGTTTTCAGCCAGTGATGGTAGTTGAGCCAACCGTAGAAGACACGATTGCAATTTTACGAGGGCTTAAAGAAAGATATGAGGTTCACCATGGCGTAAGAATTACTGACCCAGCTTTAGTTGCGGCCGCTGAATTATCATATCGTTACATTAGTGATAGATTTTTGCCTGATAAGGCCGTGGATTTGATGGATGAAGCAGCCTCTGCTTTAAGATTAGCAATAGATTCAATGCCACCAGACTTGGATAGAGTAAGGCGTAATATAATAAAATTAGAAATTGAGCGACAGGCGCTTAAAAAAGAAACTGATAAAGAATCAAAAGAAAGATTGCGTAAATTGCATCGCGATTTGGCGAATTTGAAAGAACAGTCTGATGCGATGACTGGTCAATGGAAGTCCGAAAAAGAAATAATTTCAAAAATAAGAGATGCTCATAAAAAAATTGAGCAATTGAAACAAGAAAGCGAAGTAGCTAAGCGTGATAGTAATTTACAACAAGTCGCCGAAATTAAATATGGAAAAATTCCCGAGCAGGAAAAATTAATTAAATTACAACAGAAAAAATTAGCTGATATTCAGAAAGGCAGGCCAATTTTGAAAGAAGAGGTCACTGAAGAAGATGTGGCTGGTATTGTCTCGCGCTGGACTGGTATACCAGTTTCTAAGATGCTGGAAAGTGAGATGATAAAATTAAGTAGGATGGAAGACGAAGTACATAAGCGAATTGTTGATCAGGCTGAAGCTGTCAGTGCTGTGTCTAACGCTGTTCGTAGAGCGCGAGCGGGTGTTTCTGAAGAATCACGACCAATTGGTTCGTTTATTTTTTTGGGTCCTACTGGTGTTGGTAAGACAGAATTGGCGAGGGCTTTAGCGGAATTTATGTTTAATGATGAGACTGCTTTAATCCGGTTAGATATGAGTGAGTATATGGAGCGTCACGCAGTGGCTCGAATGATTGGCTCTCCTCCTGGATATGTTGGGTATGAAGAAGGTGGACAATTGACTGAACAGGTGCGTCGCAAACCATATAGTGTTGTTTTGTTTGATGAGATAGAGAAGGCTCATCCGGAAGTTTTCAATTCCCTACTTCAAATTATGGATGAAGGTCGTCTAACCGATGCTAAGGGTCGAGTTGTGAATTTTAAAAATACGATAATTATTATGACCTCTAATATTGGTAATGATATTGTCAAGGAGTATGTTTTAGGTTTTGAAACGGAAGCTAAAAAAGAAGAAAGAGAGTCAGAGAGTATTAAAGACAAAGTTTTGAATTCACTAAAAAATCATTTTAAACCTGAATTCATAAATAGAGTTGATGAAATAATTTTGTTTAGATCATTAGCGAAAAAGGATCTCGAGAAGATTGTTGATTTGCAGTTGAAGATGGTTACCAAGAGATTGGCACTTAAAAGAATTAAGATTAAAGTTAGTGTTAAGGCGAAAGCTTTTTTGGCTAAAAAAGGATTCAGCCTAGATTATGGGGCACGTCCACTAAAGCGTTTAATTCAGCAAGTAATTTTAGATAAAATTGCCTTGTTGGTTGTAGAAGGCAAAGTTAAAGAGGGAGAGATTGTTCATGTAGATGAAAAAGGATCTTCAATTATTATAAAGACAAATAATGCCAATTAAAATTGAATCCGGTTATTTAATTTTAGCGATTTTATTTTTTGTTGCCCAACAAATTGTTGCAAGCCATGAGCCATATTTTTTATGGGTTTGGTTGGTTTTGCTTATAATATATTTGATGCAAAAATGGGCTATATTTCTTGGGCTGGCGGTATATAGCCTTGGTGTGTTATTGATATCATGGATTTTACCTGTTAATTGGTTTTTTCATTTAGTTTCTATTGGCTTGTCGTTTGTGTTATATTTATTTTTAATATCTCCGTTGCGACCGGCACTTTTAATTTTATGCTCTTTCCTTTTGTATAGCGGGTTAACCGGAGTTTTTAGTGAGTTTCTTTTTTTGTCGTTGCCAGGAAATATTATATGGTGGGAGATTGTTGTAGTTTTCATAGCTACCGTGACATTAACTTATGCGTCTTTGAAGTTGGCTTGGGATAATCGTTCAACATCACAAATATCGGCGGAAGGCAACACTCTTAAAAAGAAGTTGCTGCCGGAATCTTTGATTATAGGTGTCGTTATGAGTGAATTAATATTAGTCGTGAGCTTTTTGCCTTTTAATTTCATTTCTCAGGGAGCAACTTTATCGGTTGCTTATCTTTTTTTATATAGTATATTTGCAAATGAGATGGCAGAAAAATTATCCAAAAAAATAATTATAAAGAGTATTGTTGTGGCAGTGGTGGCGATAATTGTAATATTCGCGTCTATCTCATGGCATTTATAATAAACATATGACAAAAAAAATAAAAAAAGTGTTGTTGATTGTGGCAGGAGGAATGTTGGGTGGGATAATTGTTGAATTGTTGTCCCCCCTATTAGGAGCGGTGCCTTTTATATATCGTATTGGTTTTTTGCAAAGAGCCTTTGACGGAACAACTATCGTAAATCCTGTGCAGAAAATTACTATTACTGAAAACCAGGCCGTAGAAAATGCTGTTGGTCGAGCTAATTCTTTTCTCGTGGCAGTCTCTGCTGAAAAATCCCCTTCTTATAAAAAAAAGGCGACAACGCCAAAAAAGGTTTTTGGCAGTGGTCTTATTTTAACAAGCGATGGACAAATTTTAGTGAGTGCTGATTTGGTTTTCGATGGCTATGATAATTATGTTGTAATCGGAGAAAATAAATTATTAGCTAAATTATTAAAAGTAGATGCTCAAAATAAATTAGCTACTCTGAAAGTTGCAGAATCCAATTTAACTGCGGTACCGTTGGTGGATGAAACTGATATTAGATTGGGGGCCGATGCGATCGTTGTGAGTTGGCAATCAATAGAGAAAATTAATAATTTAATTGTGCAGGAGAGTATAATTAGTTTAATAAGTGGTGATAAAATTTATGCCTTTATGCCTAGCGAAATATTGCCTGGTGATTATATAACTATTAATGATAAGGGCAATGTTATCTCGTTTGATAAAATTGAAAAAGGTGGGTTGCTACTCTTGAATGGTTCAAAAAATATTAAGTCAATGCTGGTTCAGTAATAAATTTATATTAATATTTCTCAAGGGGCTTCGGCCCCTTTTTTGTTTGCAAGTCCTTGACATAAATTGTAAAATTTTCAACAATTAAACAAGCTGATGCGCATTTACGTAGCAGTCAATCAAATGATACAAGAACGTGATGAAAGGTTGATAGTCGTCGAGGGGAGGATTTTTCGGTTGTGCCTTGCAATTTATCGAGTGTCAGAAAAATTTCCCGAAGGAGAGATTTTAAAAAATAGAATAAGGGGATTGGCTGGAGATATTTTTTCTCAAATTTATTGCCAAAAAATGAGTCAGACAATTGATAGTATTGGCGCATTGCAAAAATATTTAAAGTTGTGTCAGGCTTTGAATCTTTCTAGCCCTATGAATTTTATTATATTGAGGCGAGAATATCAGTCTGCGAGAGAATCATTGGCTGAGATAGGAGACAGGCAAGTGGCACAAGCACCGAATGTAAAAGTGGATGAGAGTGAACCAGAAAAAAAAGACATGAATCCCCTGCTCGTTAGAAAGAAAAAAGCTTTTTCTAGGAAACAGTTAGAGATTATTGATAGAAAGAAGCAAATTGTTGAAATGCTTAAAAAGGACGGGAAAATAATAGCCAACGATGACGTTGCAAGGGAAATAGGCGTGGCTAGAAAAACTTTAAATAATGCACTTCGCGAATTAATTGATGAAGGTATTGTAAATAAAGAAGGTAGTTTCAAAGATAGCGAGTATTATTTAGCAAAAAAGTAGAAAGAAATACTGGTAATTTATTTTTTTACCAGTAAATCTAATTTTTTACCAGTAAATTTAATGAAATCAGCTACTAGGAAAAAATTCATAGACTCTTATGATAAATATGCAATACCGATCTATAGGTTTGTGTATTTAAGGGTGGGGAATGAGCAGAATGCCGAAGACATAACTTCCGAGGTTTTTTTACGTTGTTTGGGGTATCTCGAAGGGGGTCATATTGTTGATAATTATAGAGCATTTCTCTATCAGACAGCACGTAATTTAGTGGTTGACTTTTACCGTCAGAATGGTAGAATCTATAATGTACCTTTAGAAGACGCAAAACAGCTTGATTTGAGCATATCTATTGATAAGCCAATTATAAGTAAGATTGAGGTAGAGTCAGCATTAAGGTTGCTTAAAGATTCTTACCATGAAGCAATAATTCTTTATTATCTAGAAGACCTCTCTATTAGCGAAATTAGTCAGATTTTGGAGCGAAATGAGGGTGCGGTGAGGGTAATCATTCACCGAGCTCTAAGTGCCCTAAAACAGGCGATTAGCAAGCAATAAACTTATGTAAATCAATGCAAGTGTAACAAAGCATAGATTTTGGCGTCTTCTTAAGTATAGAGAATAAAATGGAAAAGATTTTAATATCACAAATTAAATCATTAAAAAAGATCCAGCCATCGAAAGAGTGGTTGGGTTCTTTTCGCAATGAATTGATTTCAGGGATTAAGACCGAATCTCATGTTGGTTTTAGGGGTGCAATGGAATGGTTTTTTATAGAGAAAAAGGTAGCCCCTGTTCTATTTGGAGTTATGCTTTTTGTGTTGGGTGGCCCTTTAATTGTCAGTAAAATAGCACAAAATAGCTTGCATGGAGATTTATTGTATCCAGTTAAATTGGCTACTGAACAATTTAAGATTAAATTAGCTATGGATAAGGCAGATAAAGCCAGCCTTGAGGTTGAGGCATTTAATCAAAGAGTTCAGGAGCTGAATTTAGCGTTAATTAACCCAAATTTAATTAAAACAGATGAGGTGTCGCAAGCAGTGATTGAAGCACAAAAACAGTTAATATCAGTAAAAACACGGCTTTCTGGTCTAGATGGTTCAATAGTCCACTCACAAAAAGGGCTTGAAGTTGTTAAAACAATCACCAATAATACGGCGGATGCTCAAAAAACATTAGCTAGTTCTCTCGATGGTCAAAATAATCTAGATCCAAAAATAATAGAACAAATAAATGATATCGTGGCGAGTGCTGAAAAAACAGAGGTTAAAGGATTGGAATATCTGGTAAAAAATACTGATAAAAACGATACGCAAGATATTACCAGTAAATTAGGAGATAAAATTGACAAGGCATCTCAAGATGTAAAAAAAGTTGAAGATACAGTAACAGGTTCGGTTGATAAAGGGTCAATTAATGCAGTACTTATTCAAACTACGGAAGCTAAGAAAGGGTTGACTGAAGCGAAAGAATCTTTGGAAAATGGCGATTTGAATACAGCTTTGGATAAGATTAAAGTATCGCAAGAAATAACCAAGAGTGCTTCAGTAATTGTTAGTACTGCATCGTCAACTGCACAAATTGATAAGAAATAAAGTTATCCACAGATTGTTGTATTGATAGAAGGTTCCTTTTTAATGTAAAATAGTAAAAGATCTATTTAGCCCTAAGTAATTAAACTGGGAGATAGTTTTTTTTATCCCCACGCTCGAAATTTAGTGATAGAAAATTTCGAGCGTGGGGATAAGAGATTATCCTCGGTATTATTCAGAGTTTGAATAGAACTTTGAAGTTAAAAATTGCTCTGCCCTAAAAAGCAAAGCGTCGGTTGTGTTGATAAAAGGTCGATCACAACTGTAAAACTCTTTGACATATTTAACAATGTCAAAGGTAAAGTCGAATGGAATCCTGCACCCTAACGGATGCAAAGTTTCAGAGACAATTCAAATTAAAATAAAAATGAGTAAAAAATTACAAAAAGTTGTTTCAATAACAACTTCACTTACAACCATTGTATGGATGTCAGGTGTTGCGATGTTGGCTCCGATTGCTGCTATAGCGGCAACGACTATCGTTGATGGTGATACCATCAAGACAGCCGACAACTACGATGTTTATATCGTTAAAATCGTTGGTTCAAATATGTACAAGAGACTTATCTTGAACCCAGAGGTTTTTGAAAGCTATGGACACCTAAGTTGGGATAAGATCAAGACAGTTGATCAAGCTACAATGGATTCATATACTGTTTCGGATTTAGTTAGAGTTATCGATAACCCAAAAGTTTATCAATTAGTTCCTAACGGAGACGTTGGTGAAAAACATTGGTTAAACATGAGTGGTGCTGATTTTACAGCACAGGGTCGCGATTGGAATTCAATTTATACTATTAATGCAACCGATGGTGGAAATTACACAGAAGCCAGTGAAATAACTGGTGGTAGTGTTGTCGCTCCAAGTACTGGTCTAGCTGTCGCTTTGGCGTCAGGTACATCTGCTGGTGCAGTTGCTATCGGTGCAACAGATTCGGAATTCGCAAAAATAAATTTGACTGCTGGTACGGACAAAGCGCATACGATTACATCAATTGCGGTTCGCCGAAGTGGTGTGTCAAATGATACTGATATCTCAGCAGTTAAATTGTTTAATGGGTCAACTCAAGTCGGTTCAACACAAGCAATCAATACTAATTCTCATAAAGCTACTTTTAGTGGTTTAACATTGACAATTGGTGCTGGTTCTACTGTTACATTAACTGTAAAAGGTTCAGTCGCTGCAACAGCTGCAACTTCATCCCAAGTAATTTTGGGTGTTGAGGCTGCTAGCGATATTGTTACTGATGTCACTCCATCTGGGAGTTTCCCAGTTAATGGTGGCGCCTTAACAATAGCCGGAGTTTCTGTTGGTAATGCTACAGTAATTGCGCAAAGCAGTCCTTCGGGCAATTTATTGTCTGGTTCGACTGACCAGAACGTTGCTTCATTTAAATTTAATGCAAGCTCAACCGAAGCCATTTCGATTAGAAGCATTAAATTGACTGAAAATGGAACTTCAGCTGATGCTGATACCACCAATATCAAATTGAAAATTGCTGGTGTTCAGATCGGCGCAACAGCATCTGCGTTAATTAACGGTACAGTTACTTTTGATTTATCATCTTCACCAATTTCGGTGTTAGCTGGTGGGTCAAAAACTGTTGATGTTTATACCGATGTAGCTAGCGGAATTAATACTTCGCGAACTATTGAATTTGACATTAATAATGTTAACGATGTAGTTGTTGTTGGTTTAAACAGCAATGGCGGAATACAGTTACAGAACGCGTTTGCTCAAGCTGGGCAAGCTCTTACTGTTAATCAGGGTTCGTTTACAGTTGCTTTAGATACAGCAACTAACCCAGCTACACAAACATTGGTAAAAGGAACAAACAATAACACAATGACAGCGCTAAAATTTAGTGCTGGTGCTAATGAAGGCATTCGAGTAACTGAACTTAAGTTAACCTTAACTGGTACTGGTTCAGTAACTGATGTCAACAATGTAGCAATCTATGACAATGGTACAACCTCTGGTGGAACTGGAACATTAATTGCTTCTGGTGCCATTGTAGGCACAACCATTACATTTGGTTCAAACACCAATGGGGCCTTCGATTCTTCTGGTCTCTTTGATGTTGCTGCTTCAGGTAACAGGTATATCACCGTTAAGGCCGATATTCCTCCTGGAGCTACAGCAGCGAATACAGTTGGTTTCAAGGTAAACGTAGTAGGCGATGTAAAGATAGATGGTTTATCATCTATGAATGATATTGCTTCCACTGCTTCAAACATTACTTTGAATTCACCAAATGGTAACAACCACACAATTTCGGGTAATGGTTCTCTGTCGATTTCATTATCGTCAGGTACTCCATCAGCCCAAACTGTTGCGAAGAATACATCTAACATCACATTTACAAAGTTTGATTTAACTGCATCTAGTGAAGATATCGCAGTAACTTCAATTGTCGTCCGTTCTTACCTAGGCGCTGGCTCTTCTGGTGCAGTAGGTGGATCAGGAACCACAACTAATGTTAAATTGATGGATGGTTCAACACAGTTAGGTTCAACTTGTACAAATACAGCTACAAATGGAACCTGTACTTTCAGCTTTTCTTTAACTGTTCCAAAGAATGTAACAAAGACATTGTCCATAGTTGGTGATATTCCAACTAACGCCGGAGCTTCATCAATTCACTTTGATATTCCTGGCGCAGGAACAATTGCCGATGATATTTCCTCAACGGGTATATCGTCAGGCGTAGACTTGTCAGAAGCTGGTAGCGCTTCCGGTAACTTGTTTACCATTGGTGCTCCAACTTTGACAGTTGCCGCAGCTTCAACTCCTGCAGCTACTACTTTTGTGAAGAGCACAATTGATGGGAAAGTCTTAACTTTGTTATTGACTGCTGGTGCAAGTGAAAGCATCCAAGTATCTTCAATTAAGATCATGGGTGCAACAACTTCAGGCGCATTAATTGGTGCAAACACAGTCGCGGGTACAACCACAACCAATGTAAAATTGTTTGATGGTTCGACTAAGATTGGTAACACTGGAGCGTTCACAGCTGGAACATACAGCACAACTGCTGACTATGTTAACTTCACAGGCTTAGATTTTATTGTTCCAAAAGGTACAACTAAACAGATTGATGTTAAATTAACTGTTGGTGGTTCAAACACTGATTATTATTTCGGTGTTTCAACTACATCTGATGTTGTAGCTTCTGGCCTATCTTCTGGCGCAAGTGCAACTGTTACATTGTCGGCAACACCGTCAATGGGCGCAGCTATGACATTTGCATCAGCTGGTACATTAGCTGTTGATGACGCTGCCGATACTCCAACCATTGCAATGGTTTCAGTCGGTGGATCAGGCATGACTTCAAACGAAGTTATTGTCAGAAAGATTAAGTTCACTGCGACTAACGAAGCTATCGCTCTAACGAACATTAATTTGTATCGAGTATTGGGTGATAACAATGGTAGTAACTATGAAAGCGTAAGCTTATACAATGGTAGTACTTTCGTTGGCACAACTTATCTAACACCAACTACCAGTCCAGAATCAGAGGCAAACTTTAATTTGTCTGCGATTGATAAGGAACAAACCGTACCAAAGAATGGCACCTTAACTTTAACTGTCAAAGCAACATTTAACGGTACTGATAACACAACTTCGGGTACAACTACTGCGTTGGGTCTACATTCAGCTGGTAATATTCGAGGTCGTGGTGTCGATTCAGGAACATCTAATATTGCTCCAACAGTCACTTCTGGTGCTTTGAGCACTACGGACACCTCCAAGGGATTCATCTTGCGAAAGACCAAGCCGACTTTAGCCAAAACTGGTTTAGCTACAAGCATCTTAACAGTTGGTACAAACAGCTTATACAAGGTTACAGTTTCAGCTGACAGCAAGGGCGATATTGCGTTCAACAAGTTAACATTCTTCATTTCTGGTGCTTTGGGTAGTACACATCCATTAGGTACTGACGACATACCTGCTACATTGTCAGAAGCTACGCTTCAAACCAGTGCAAGCATCTATTCTGTTAATAGCGGTACATCAACAGTTGATACTGTCGCCTTTAACAATTTCAAGATGTATAATGGTTCAGGTCAGCAGATTACCAATGGTACTTTCTACTTCAGAACACAAAGAAATGATGATGTTGATGGTAGCAAGTTAGGTCAAGGATCTGGTTGGTATGTCTCGTGGGTAAAGACAGCTGCAACCAGCGAAGAAGTTGTTGCCGCTGGAGACAGCAAGACATATGAATTAAAAGCTGACTTTGTTGGTTCATTGGCTGCATCTGGAAACAGTGTAATCACCTACGTCCCACTTATTAGCTCAGCAGTTAACACTGGAGCAACATATGCGGATGTAGTTGGTACAATCAATGGCGAAACGTATGACATAACATCAGCTACTTCAACAGGTAATGTTGGCTCTACGTCAACTCCATCATTCGTATGGTCTGATAAGAGCAATGCGTCACACACGACTGCAACTGCTGATTGGACTAACGATTACTTGGTGTCAGGGTTAGCCTTGCCATCACAGAGCTTATCGTACTAATTTAATTTCTCGCTTCCTCTTGTGACTCTTGGGCTAGTTAGTGTGAGCTTAAGAGATGGAATGTGGAGAAATAAACTCCGCCCCAGAAATGGGGCGGAGTTTTGTATTATCTGAATTTTTTGCTAAAATTTATTATAATAAAATGGAAGAAAAAAATGGATAAATTTTGTATTTTACCAATTGTGATGATTATAACTGGGCTAAGCTTAGGCGCTATTGGTTTGGCTAATAATTTAAATAATAACGCCAATAAATTAGAAGTCATTGAGATAAATAAAACTAATTATGGTAGTGGGATAAGTAGCCCGGGAAATCTAACAGTAAGCAAAAAAAATGAGCCGACAATATTAGCTCTGACTCCAAATACGCAAATTGAGATAGCAGTCGCCGGAGCCAGCACCTCCCCATTGTCATCAATAATCGAGGAAATTTATGTTTATAAAAATGAAATAGTTAGTGGCGTTAGTTTGTCGCCAATTATCGAAGAAGAATTCCATTACAATTTTAATAAAAAAAATAAAGAAATAGCCGTAATTGATGATCCACTTGAGACTACGGAATTTGATGTTGATACGCCAGTAGTTGTTGAGCCAGATTCTGCCCCTATTTATTCACCACCACCTGCAATATCTTTGCCACCGAGTACCCCAGATGAGTCGCCCGAGGAAATTATTGTACCGCCAGTTGAGGCTACATCAACTGCGCAGTTGATGATAAATAATTTTGAAGTTTATGATATCAGTAACAAAGGCGCAAAAATATTTTGGCAAACTAATTTGGACGCAACTTCATCAATATTATTTGGGACATCAACGGAATATAATTTAATTGTTGAGAGCACCACGGCAACAACTTCGTTGGATATAGTATTGGATAATTTAATGCCAGATCAAGATTATCATATAAAATTAAGTGTTGTGGCTAGCGATGGACAAAGTATTTCAACTGAGGATGCCATATTTCATACGACAGATAAGGCTAATTACGTTGTTATTTCGGAAATTAAAATTAGTGGTGAAACTGTTAGTGACGAATGGATAGAATTGTATAATCCAACAGGCAATATCGTTGATTTATCTGGCTGGTCATTAAAGCGAAAATCAAAATCTGGGAGTGAATACAATTTAGTTAGCTCAGGTTCATTTGCTGGCTCAATTTGGGCGCATGGCTATTTTTTAATAACTCATAAGATTGATTACATGGGGACAACAACAGCAGATTTATTTTATTCATCTAAGAGTTATGCAGTCGCTTCAAATAATACAGTTTTACTTTATGATAATAATGATTTGTTGGTTGATAAGGTTGGGTATGGTGAAGCAAATGATTTCGAGGAATATGTATTTAGTGAAAATCCTGACAGTCAGCAGTCTTTAGAACGTAAAGCACAAAAAAGCGCCACAGCAGAGAGTATGGCGCTTGGTGGCGCAGATGAGTTGTCTGGCAATGCTTTAGACACAGATAATAATTTTTCTGATTTTATTTTACAGGATAATCCCAGTCCTCAAAACTCTGAATTTGTAAGTGAATCGATTTAAATCTTAAAATAATTTTTCTGTTTCAGCGACCATTTTTTCGAGAGAAAATTCTTTTATTTTTTCTTTAGCCAGCTCGCTCATTTTTTGGGCTGTTAATGGATTTTGGATTAAATAATTAATTTTTGTAGTTAACGCTTGGTTATCGGCTGGCTCTACTAAGATACCAGTTTTATCATTTTCAATCATTTCTGGTAGTCCGCCAACATTAGTAGCAATTATTGTTAGACCCGCTGTCATTGCCTCTAGGATGACCCAGGGCATGCCTTCTTTAAGAGAGGGGAGAACAAATATGTCTAACGCCTTTAAGTATGAGCTGGCATTGTTTTTTGAGCCAACGAGTAAAAATTTGTTAGTTAAATTATGGTCTTTTATTAGTCTCTCTAGGCTTGTCCTTTCCGCTCCTTCTCCAATAACTATAAAGATTACGCCTTGTGTCTCTTGTGCAGATTTAATTAAGTAATCTAGTCCTTTGTTTTTGTAAAGATTGGCTATTGTGCCAACAATTTTGTTATTTTGTTTATATATGCTTTCGGGCAATAATTTTTTTAGCGCTTCATCTTTTTTCAAGAAACACAAACTATTTTGATTAAGGCCGTTGTGAATGGCTACTAATTTTTCTGGTGACGCTATGCCAAGTTTAATTGCTAATTCTCTATCACTTTTGGAAACCGTAACAATTATATCTTTAAATCTTGCGCTCCATTTTTCTGCATATAAGTATATGCGTTTTTTTATGTTAGATACATTTTCATTAAACGCCCATCCGCCAATACAATAAATTACTTTTGGTCGGTTCGACGCTGGTAATTGACTTGCTGCATAGCTTCCTAAAACACCGGCCTTGGAGCTATTTAAGTGAATTATATCTGGAGAGACACTAGCGGTGATTTTTTTAATCTCCGAGATTGCCAATAAGTCGCTTAGAGGAGAAATATTTCTTTTTAAATGATTTAGATAAACTCCTTTAACATTTTGCTCATTCAGCCTTGAGATTAAATCATCATCGCCTTGCCCTTCTTTTCCGCATGCTACTGTTATGATATATCGATTTTTTAAAGCACAAGCTAAATCAAAAACCGCTTTTTGCGCTCCTCCAAACTCCGCTTTAGTTATTAGAAATAGAATCTTTTTCATTGGGTTATAATGATTGACTGAAAGGCTAATAAATTGCTATATTTACATTATGGCTGTTTCAGCCTATTTTGGCAATAAAGCAATCTTTTAGCTGTATTTTGATTCGAGTTCAAGAATTATATTTGGTTTTTTGTAGATAATTTAAGCCACGGGAAGAAGTGTTTAATCAGGCAGTCAAGGCAATCTATGGGCTTAGAAGATGATTATCCATTTAATCTAATGAAAAAAAATAATAAAATTTGTTTTGTTTCTGTTGATGTCGAGAGCGACCTAAATGATGAGGCCTCGTTTAGTAATATAAATAGTATTGAGCATCTATTGGGAGTTTTCAGGCAGAATAGTGTTCCGGCAACTTTATTTGTGTCAGGTCTTGTGCTAGAAAAATTTCCTGAACTTGTTAAAAAATGGTCAGTAGAATTTGAAATAGGATCCCATAATTATACTCACGATAGTCTTACAAATTTGTCAGCAGAAGAAAAAACCTTGCAAATAAATAATTTTCAAAATCTTTATAGGCGTAATTTAGGAAAAACTTGTGTAGGTTTTAGGGCCCCACGTCATTTAATTGATAATGAAGAAATAAAATTTTTACAAGATGGGGATTTTGAATATGATAGTAGTGTAATCCCAGACTACGTGTCATTTAAAAGATACGGAGGTTTTAAAGGAAAGGCACCATTAATGCCTTATCGTGTGAGTGAAAAAGATTATCTTAAGAAGGGAGAGTCACGTTTTATTGAATTGCCCTTAACGCCAGTTCTGGGTGGCTTTCCTTTGGCAGGAACTTGGATTAGATATTTCGGGCCAAGCTTTTTTAGAACGCTATTATTTTTTAGAAAACCCAATTTTTTATCTTTGATGATGCACTCGTGGGATGCTATTGAATTTAATGGCCCAAATTCTAGAAATAGTGGAGAAAAGTATTTACATCAATTAGAAATCATTCTAAAACATTTGAAGAAGATAAGCTATGAATTTAAAAGTGGGGAGAAAATTGCTAATGAACTCAAATAAATTTATTAAAATTGATTCCTTTGATGAGTGGAGAACTTTGCTAGGTAAGGTTAAATTTAAAACTTTTTTTCATGAAACAGAATGGGAAAGTTTTTTGGAGAAAGAATTCGAGTGGATTAATTTTGAGCATTTTGTATATGATAATAATGTATTGGTTTCCTTTGCATCAATAAATAAGGGTAGCTCTAGATATGTTTCACATCCATTCTCCGAGTATGGAGGGCCTATGCCATTAGGTCCGGTTATAGATCTTAGGGAATTTAAAAAAGATTTAATTCGGGCATTTGGAGAAAGCTTAAAGATGAACATTCACCCAAAAGCGTTGGAATATTTTAGTAATATATCAACGCCTAAGGAAGAGGGAGCAGGCCTTATCTCTTATTGGGTTGATTGGCGTAATAAAGAAAAAGATTTAATGATTCACGAAGTGAGAAAGACACTTAGGCATTCGCTAGATCGTTTAAATGAAGAAAATATATTGATAGCTACATGTTCTGACAAAGATGAATTACAGCAATTTTATCGTCAGTATTTGTTTAATATGCGAGAGAAGCTGAATCTATCTCTCCCTATGTCATTTTTTAATTTTTTTTTCAATAACTCTAAAGTAGATATTGTGCTCGCAAAAAAGGAAGATAAGGTTATTGGTGGTAGCATCTTTTTGAATTATGGAGATTTTTGTCATTACTTTATAAACGCTGTTGATGTTGATGACAACCCGTCGGCGCTAATATTGTTTGAGAAAATTAAGAATGTTTCAGCAGAAGGGAAAATTATGGATTTAGGTGGCACTAGAGAAGGTTCTAGTTTAGAGACTTTTAAACAAGCGTGGCATGGAGAAAAGAAAAACATTATTCAAATAGGGGAGACCAACGGTGCGATGAGGAATAGTAGCATGCGAAAATTGTGGAAATATTTACCGATAGGATTAGTACCAATAATAAGTAAAGGGCTTTATCCAAAAATAATTTAATGATAGATGCAGAGAAAAAAATGAATATTTTAATTCCAATCTTACACTACCCTCCGGTAATTGGTGGTTTTGAAATATTTGCAAAGAATATTTCCGAGTGTATTGCAAATAAACATAATGTTTTTGTCCTCACGGGTAAAGTTGCAGGTCAACCAGACATGGAAATTAAAGGGAATTTAATTGTTAGAAGAGTCGGTCTGCGCAGGTTAAATGATTTATCACAGAGCTCAGTTTTCTATATTGTAACTACGCTGGCAGCTATTTTTTGTTCTGCTTTTATGATGGCTTTTAGGAAGAAGGTTAATATCATCCATTGCCAAGGTTTCTTTAGTGGTCTTATAGGGCTTAAAATAAAATGGCTGACAGGTATTAAGTATATTATTACAATACAATCAGCGGATTACTCAACATATCACCCTTCCTTTAGTCAAAAATGGCTAGTCAAAATCAAAATGTTTTTAGAGAGAATAGTCTATAAGCAGGCTGCAGTGAGACATGCAGTAAGCAATGCTCTTGTGGAATATTATGCTGAATTCGGCTTCAAAGACGGGATAATGATACCTAACGGTGTTGAGTCGGATATTTTTAAGTCAGCCAAGGATAAAAAATTACTAAGAAAGGAATTGGATTTAGATACTGATAATCTATTAATATGTGTTTCTCGGTTGGAGCATAAAAATGGAACTCATGATTTAATCAAGGCTGCATTATCGATAAAAAAAGAAGTCACTAATTTTAAGCTTTTAATTATTGGTGGCGGTAGTCAAAGAAAGGAACTAGAGACAATGCGAGATAGTATGGGGCTTGGTAGGGAAATTATTTTTTTAGGCGATGTTTTGCACAGCGACTTGCCGAAGTATTTGAGCGTGGCGGATATTTTTGTTCGTCCTGCATTAGCAGAGGGATTCGGAATTGTTTTCTTAGAAGCTATGGCCTCCGAGGTAGCCGTAGTCGGGACACCAGTCGGTGGCATAGTTGATTTTATTAAGGATGGGGAAACGGGTCTCTTCTGTAAACCTAACAACCCACAAAGTATTGCAAATGCACTTATTAAGCTAATCAAAGATAAAAAACTGTATGACAATGTTGTTAGGGGTGGTATAGAATTACTGAAGAATAAGTATAATTGGGATGCAATTTCTGAAAAAATGGAGAAAATTTACCGATTAGCAATTAGAAGAAAAGTTTTAATTATTTCCGGAATATTTCCGCCAGATATTGGGGGGCCAGCAACTATATTAGAAAGTTTGTCTAAGGATTTAGTTGCAAATGGGTTCACAATAGGTATTTTAACTTTTGGTGAGAAAACAGAATTAGATAATTATTCATTTTCAGTATATAGAGTTTCTAGAAATTGGTGGGGGCCAATTAAGTCTGTTGTTTTTTTATTTGAGGCTTTTTTTAGAGTGCCTAATTATGATTTAATTTATTTACAGGATCTATATTTGCCAGGTTTGGCTGGTTTTTTATCAGCAAAATTTTGGTCTAAAAAAGTTGTCTCAAGATTTGTTGGTGACTGGGCCTGGGAAAACGCGTCCCTTAATAAAGTTATTACCGATGACTTATTAACCTTTCAGTCAAAAAAATATTCGATGGCAATAGAGCTACGGAAAAAAATCAGAAGAAGAGTTTTAGTTGGAGCCAATGTGGTTATTGTCGCGAGTAACTTTTTGAAAGAGGTTGCAATGAAAATTGGCGTAAAAGGAGATAAAGTTCAGGTTATTTATAATTCAGTAGATTTCATGGATAGAGAAATTTCTAGCTTGTCAAGTAAAAGTGATCTTCGTAAGAATTTGGCACTAGGCGGACTTATTATTGTTTCTGCTGGGAGACTCGCGCCTTGGAAGGGGATGGAAGTTCTAATAAGGGCATTCTCTGGGATTCATAAAAAAATTAGCGAAACAATTCTGGTGATTTTAGGAGACGGTATTGAATATAATCGCTTGAATAAATTGGTGGAAGAGCTACAGTTGAGCGATTGTGTTAAGCTAATTGGTCGCGTTCCTAGAGAATTAATGCTCCAGTATCTTAAGTCGGCTGATATTTTCGCTTTAAATACAAATTACGAAGGGATGTCGCATACTATTTTGGAAGCAATGAAATTTGGATTACCAATTGTTACAACAAATGCTGGCGGTAATCCTGAGACGGTTCAAGATGGAGTGTCGGGCGTTCTGGTGGATTATAATGACGTTGGGGCATTCGAGAGGGCATTTAGTAATTTATTAGAAGATAAAAATATTTTGGAACGGATGAGTGAGGCATCATTTGCGCATTCGGTAAACTATAAATGGTCAAATGTGATTGAAAAAACAACTAAAATTTTTAATAATTTATGAAAGTTTTACTAATAAATCCAGCTTTTAATATTGCAAAGGAAAAATATGATACTAGCATATCTGTTGGTCTTTTGTGTCTTGGATCATATTTAGTTCAAGAAGGTGTTGAAACAATCATTATAGATGGTGCACGTCAAAAAAAATACAGAAAAAAGATTATTGAAGTTTTACCAGATGTTGATTGCGTTGGGCTATCTGTTATGACTTCGCAAATTGCATCTGCGTTAGAACTGTCAAAAATTATCAAAGATTTTAACCAAAATATTAAAATTATTTGGGGGGGGTTTCATCCGACTTTTTTTTCTAAGCAGGTAACTAGCCATAATTTAGTTGACGTTGCCGTTTTGCACGAAGGCGAAGCTACAATGCTAGAGCTAGTGAAAGAATTTAGAGGCGAAAATAAGGAAGCTGATTTAAATAAAATAAAAGGCATTGCTTTCGTTGATAAAAATGGAAAATTCATCGCAACCAATCGCAGGGGATTTGTAAAATTTGATGATTTGCCACTTCCTAATTGGGACATTATGCCAGAGGAGATTTTATATAATTTAGAAATTGTGCCAACGTATACAAGCAGGGGTTGTCCGCATAGATGTACTTTTTGTGTTAATGCAATAACTCAAAACCTGTGGCGGTGGAGGGTACCAGAAAAAGTTTTAAAGGACTTAGAAATTATTTCCAAAAAACCATATTTTAAAGACAAGCCTGTCAGGTTTTGGGATGAAAATTTTTTCGTTAATATTCTACGGGCCAAACAGATTATCAAGGGAATAATTGATAGGAATATAAATATTAAATGGGAAACAACGATCAGGGCAAATTATTTAAATAAAAGAATGGTTGACGATAGCATGATGACTCAGATGAAAAAGTCGGGATGCTATCTTTTGTCATTCGGGGCTGAGTCTGGGTCGGATCGGATACTCAAAAAATTGGAGAAAGGTATATCACGGCAGGAAATTATTGACTCATCAATTCAGTGCATAAGGCACAATATTATCCCACAGTATTCGTTTATGGTTGGGCTGCCTGGTGAGGTAAGAAAGGATATCAACCAAACAATTAGCTTAATAGATGTATTAGTAAGGCTATCTCCTAAAATACAAATTTTAGGGCCTCAAGCATTTAGGCCATATCCCGGTTCGAAATTATATGAAGATTGTCTAGCGTCTGGTTGGCAGGAGCCAAAGTCTCTTGAAGAATGGGCGAAGGTCATGCAGGATCAGTTAAATTATTTAAGTCCAAGACAATTCCCGTGGTTAAAAAATCCAAGTTTAGTTGAGTCGTTAGAGGCTTATGCTAGATTTGGGGCTATGCCTATCAAAAGTGCACTTGGTTCAACCATCAAAGCAAACAAGATGATTAAGCTAGGGTTTATTCTGCTTTGCAAATTACGGTGGAAATTTAAATTTTTTGTTTGGCCATTTGAGTATTATTTAGCTCAAAAGTATGTTACTAAATTTAAAGAATAATATTGGCTGGAAGTGTGCTAGAAGTTATAGTAAAATTATTTAAACATTAATTATATGATGGAAAAAGATAAATTTGATGGAAAGAAATCTTTTTGGGTATTAATTATTATTTTGACCATTCTGTTGTCATATGGTAATTGGGTGAAAATTTATCATTTGTGGCAGGTTTACAGTAATCCAGAAACATTAAATAAATCTTTGGTAGCATTGAGATATTTCAAAGTCAATTATGGTTGGGCAGCGACAGACCTTGCGATGAGGGAAGTATCTAATGATGGCAATAAGTTAGAATTTATATTTGATTATGTATATAATACTCCATTAATATCAATGAGAAATGATTCGAAAGATAAAATTAAAATGATTTTTGATAAGGACCAGGTGGCTGGTGTTGAAAAAATAAATATAATAGTGTATACTTTACGGCAGGTTTAATTTTATTTGGTTTAACTATAGCCTTTTTGGGTAATTTTAATGATGCTTATTGTCGGCGAGACGTTTTGAGTTGTCGATGGCAAAAAAATGCAGTGGAAATTAATGCGGATATTGATAAAATCACTTCATCAAAATACGTTTTTTTGGATCCATTAATTGGGTATGAAGGAAAGTGGTATATTCATCAAGAAGTGTTGAAATACGATTATTTATCAAATTTTATAAATAATTTAGATAATAATGATACCGCAGTTATTGTTATGTATAAAGATAGAGCGAAAGAGTTGATATCTATTAACGATTGGCAAAAGATTAACGATTATGATTCTTTTTCGGCTTATAAAAAATTGTTAAAATAAAAATGAATATATTAACTATCAGTGTGGATAGAAAATTGTTTGACTCGGGTAGCGATGTTTCGAAAAGGATGATTGCGTGTGGTGGCATGGTTGATTCGTGGCATATAGTTGTTTTCAACGTAAAAAATAATAAGCAGTTTTACAAGGACCAATCTTTATCTAACAATGTTTTCGTATATCCGATAAATTCTTTAGTAAAGGCAACATATTTTTTTTCTGCTTTACGCGTAATGAGCAGAATTTTGTATAAAAATAAGATTGATATTATAACAACTCAAGATTCATTTGAACTAGGTCTTTTGGGCTGGTGGGTTAGAATGAGACATCATTTACCGTTGCAGCTACAAGTCCATACTGATATTCTAAGCCCGTATTATAGGAAGGAGTCACTTCATAACAGGTTGAGGTATTTTATAGCTATGTGGCTGGTTAAACGAGCCAATGGTATACGGGTGGTTTCAAGTAGAATTGCATCGTCCTTGATAAATAAATGGCATATTGACTCAAGCAGGATTTTTCAGTTGCCAGTTTTAATAGATAGTGATAAATTAATGTCTAGCGACAGATCTAGCAATTGGCTTAAGGATAAGTACCCGCAATTCGAACATATTTTTTTAATGGCATCGCGGTTTTCTAAAGAAAAGAACATAGCACTCGCTATAGAATCAATGGTTACCATTGTAAAAGAATGCCCGAGAGTTGGTTTAATAATTATTGGAGAAGGATTAGAAAAAGGATTGTTAGAATCACTAGTGAAAAAATTGTTATTGGAAGACAACGTGGTATTTCTGTCGTGGAAAGAGAATCTGGCAGATTATTATAAAGGCGCTGATGCATTCATTTTATCTTCAAATTATGAAGGATATGCAATGACGATAGTTGAGGCTATGATGATGGGTCAATTAGTCATTGCCACCGATGTTGGAATAGTTGGGGAAATATTAATAAACATGGAGAATGGGCTGGTGGTGCCTGTCGGTGATCAAAAAAAATTAACTGAGGCGATGAACACCGCGATTAGCAACAAAGAATTAGGGAAGCAGTTACAAGAGCGAGCAATTAGTATTAAGAGCAAGGTATTAGGTGAAAAAGAATTTTTAGAAAGTTACAAAGAAACTCTAGAAAAAACAATAAAAAATTATGATTAGCAATAATAAAAATTTCAAAGTCTTAACTATACTAATCCCAGCGTTTAATGAGTCTGCAACGATTGAAAGTATTATCAAAAAGGTTCGCGAAGTGGATGTGGGTGATTTAGTCAAGGAAATAATTGTAATTGATAATAATTCCACTGACGATACCAGGGCAAAGGCATCAGCTTTTTCAGACGCGAAGGTGATTGAAGAGCACATTCAAGGCAAGGGAGCGGCATTAAAAACTGGCTTTATTAAAGCAACTGGGGATATTGTAATCATTCAGGATGCGGATCTTGAATATGATCCTCGCGAATACCATTTGTTGATTAAGCCGATTCTTGAGGGGAGAGCCGACGTAGTATTTGGGTCGCGATTTATGAGCCATGCGCCACATAGAGTTTTGCTTTTTTGGCATATGGTCGGTAATCGTTTGCTAACATTATTTTCTAATATTTTAACAGATTTAAATTTAACCGATATGGAAACTGGTTATAAGGTTTTCTCGAAGCCAGTATACGATTCTTTTAAAAATAAATTATTATCAAAAAAGTTTGGCATAGAACCTGAGTTGACCGCTCGTGTAAGCCATAAGAAGTGGAGGATATATGAAGTGGGAATTTCTTATAGCGGGAGGACCTATGCTGAAGGTAAAAAAATTGGTTGGAAGGATGGGTTAGCCGCTTTTTGGCATATTATAAGATTTAATATTTTTTTACGATGATATTAGCCAAATATCAAAAATTTCTTATTTTTGTGTTAGTTTCTTCTTTTGTCGTTTCAATTGGGTACTCTTTTTATTTTAAAAACAAACCAGCGGTTGATTCAAAACGATATGATGCTGTAGCAATGAATCTTATTACAGGCGATGGATATCGTGTAGATAAAAATTTAGATTTTGACAGAGATATCTCGATATATTTAGTAGGACCTGGTTATGAATTCTTTTTAGCAGGGGCTTATTTGCTTTTTGGGCATTCCGTGGCTTTGATTTGGATTTTGCAGGCGTTGTTGCTGGCAGGCTCAGCTTTCTTTGCTTATCGTATAAGTCAATTAGTGTTTAAGGATAAATGGGAGCCAATAATTGGATTATTGGCTGCGTTATTTGTTGGATTATCACCAGATTTAGTGTTGGTTAGTTCAATGGTTTTGTCAGAAACTCTTGGGATTTTTTTGATGTTGGCGTCCATATTTCTGTTCTTTAAATATTTGGATTGCAATAGTACTTATCGGTTACTTTGGATGTCGTTGATAACAACTTTTGCTGTTTTAACTCGTCCGGTTCTTTTACTGTTAACCGTTCTGTATGCTGTTGTAATGATTATCGTTAAGAGAAGATTTGATATAGTAGTTTTTTTTCTAATAGGGTGCGCTTTCTTTACACCTTGGATAGCACGTAATTGGTCTACTTACCATACTTTTATTCCTTTTTCTCTGGCTGGAGATATCGATTTATGGTGGGGCAACCATGAGGGGGCAAGTGGGGAACTCGATACATTCCCAGAATTATCAAAAATCATGTCAGAAAATAGTCCAGCCGTTGTTAAGCAAATTGTAAATAAAAATGTAAGGCAATTTATTACTCATCATCCCATTGAATTTGGGAAACTTGTAGTGAAAAGAATATCCATTTATTTTAGCTTCATTCGTCCAACTGGTTGGTGGCCTTATCCTGGAGGGATTGGGTATCAATTTACTTGGGCACGTTTTATAACATTAGTCTTATCGTCTATTTATTCAATTGTCCTTTTTATTTTAGGAAGTGCTGGCGTTTGGCATTACGTTAAAAATAAAGAATTAATTAGCAGTAGATTGTCAATTAACATATTAATGACAGCGTTGATAATAATGCCCCTGAGTATTATCTTTATTTTTGTAGAATCAAGGTATCGATATCCAATTTACCCATTTATGGCAATATTTGGCGCTTATTTTTTGGCATTTTTAATAAAAGATAAAAAGTGGTATAAAAATAAAATTCTGTTATGGGTTGCAGTCATTTTAAGTTTAAATTCTATAATTGATTTATTGACTAATATAGTTCGTATAAAAGAAAGATTATAATTATGATAGCTCTAATTCATATAAATTATTCCGATGATCATTCAGAAAAAATTTTACCGTTAGGTATCCTTTCGGTGGGTAGTGCATTAAAACGTGCTGGTTTTGCAGTGGAACTATTTGCTTTTACAGAAAAAGAAATCGATCATTTTTCTAAAGAAATTGTCGCTAGGAACCCTGAATGGATTGGCATCTCAGTCATGACTGGTTCCCAGACTCGTCATAGTGCAATTTTTTCAAAAGTTTTTAGAAAGTTATCCAATGCTCCAATTGTTTGGGGCGGGATTCATCCTTCCTTAATGCCATGGCAATGCATTAATGAGGAATATATTGATTATTTAATGATCGGGGAGGGTGAGGAAACAGTTTTAGAGTTTGCTCGTAAAATTCAGGATAAGCAATCTATAGATGGTATCAAAGGCTTAGCCTATAAAAAAAATGGACAAGTAGTTATTGGAGAACGCAGACCGCTAATACAAAATTTAGATCAGTGGAGAATAGATTTTTCTTTATTGGATTTAAATAAATTTGTTTATAAGCAGGGGGGCTATGAAAGAGTTTTGGCTTACAAATCAAGTCGAGGATGCCCATTCCGTTGTAGCTTTTGTTATAATTTAAACTTTAATGAATCAAAGTGGCGAGCATGGTCTGTGAAATCCGTTGCTGAGGACATGGCTTTTATTAAAGAAAGGTACAGGATAGATGCGGTTAAGTTTTATGATGATAATTTTTTTGTGGATAAGAAAAGAGCTTTTGACGTTTTAGAAGCAATTAACTTGCCTGCACATGTTGAAGTACGAATTGATTCAATAGATGACGGATTAGCTCAAAAGTTAAAACATTATAAATGTTTTGATATGTTGATTGGCGTTGAATCTGGCTCTAATAGATTGCTTAAGCTTATAAGTAAAAATTTTACTATTGAGCGAACAATGAAGTCGGTGGCGTCATTGGCAAAATATAATTTACCAGCTGTTTATTCTACAATTGTAGGATTGCCAACAGAAACTAAAGAGGAGCTTGACGAAACCATCGAGCTCATGTATCGCATTTATAAAGCTCATCCTAGGGGTTATTTTACCTTGGGTGCTTATTTACCCTATCCTGGCTCTGCGATGTATCAGACGGCTATTAAAGAGGGGTTTTTGCCACCTCAAATAACAGAAGACTGGGGAAGCATCGATAGATTTAGACAGAATTTTAAGTCACCGTGGGTGGATGTTAAAAAAGTTTGGCGTATTCGAGAATATTTTAAATTTTTTAGTTATCATTTGGGACCACTTAATAAATGGTTTGAGTTTAGAATTAAACATCGTTTTTTTGCTGTGCCTTTAGATATATATATAATAGAATTTCTGGCTGGTATTGCTATAGAAGAGAAGTGGGGTGTTGGTAAAGTCATGAGGAAAATTCATTCCTTGTTTCGTAGGGTTTGGTATAAAGACATTCCATTAAAAACATAAAAAACCGTAGAAATTATTTGCGGTTTTTTTGGTATAAATATTTTTAACCGAAATATTCTTTGCCAGTTCCTACTTTAGTTATGTCAGTTTTTTGTTTTAGTTCTCCTTTCATAAATTTATAGGCACGAATTCCCATATCGATGACATGATGCATGTGGATATATTGAAAATTCCCTTGTCGACCGTAATAAATTAAGTTAGAAAATTTGTCCATATATTCCCTTACGGTAGCAATTCTTTCCTTGTAGCCAATATCAAAGACCGGGTAAACTATACCTTCTCGAACTGTAAAATAATCAATAACTTTTTTTTCATCCTTTATTAATTTCATTTCTTTAAGACCAGTTAAACATTTTTCGAATAATTCTTTGTCATCCATATTCCAGACAGTATCACCCTCAAAACAACTAATTTCTAGAGATAGATACGTTTTGTCGCTAGGAGCCATTTTATCTGACCACAGTTTAAATTGTTCGATTCGAAAGAAAAAATATTTTGGTTCTGGTATGTACAAGGCATCATTTTGCGTTACTAAATTTTCATCAATTAAAATATTAAGGAATATAATTGAACGAAATTTTAATTTTTCTACTGAGTCTTTAACATTTTGCGGAGCACTTGGCTCTAATTGATTAATAAAACTATTGATGGGCATAGTCGATAAAATCCAATCACCCGATATTGTTTGTTTGTCGTTGCCTTTAGCGATTTCAATGCTAGTAATATTTTTGTTGTCGTGTTTAATCGTCCCAATCGTCGAATTTAATAAAATTTTCCCGCCATTCTTTTCTATTATTTCAGCCATCTTATCAGCAATTTGTCCAATCCCGTTCGTGCAATAATAGTAAGTTGAAGTGTATGTACGTGGTTCGTCTTTTGGCTTAATAATTAATTTTTTAAAAACATCCCAAAGATTAATTAAACTAATGCGTTGAGAAGCCCAATCTTTGTCCATGGTGCTTGGAGGTATGCCCCATACTTTTTCTGTGTATTGCCCAAAGAAAATATGATATAAAGTTCGGCCAAATCTTTTTACAACCCAGTCTTCGAATGAGTCTTCCGGTAGCGGCTTAATTTTGTTTTTAAGCGCAGTCCACAAATAATCAATCATGGCCTTAGCCGAAATTAAGAGGTTTACTTTTAGAACCATATCTTTGAGTTCTAACGGATAGTTTAAGTATTTATGCCAAAGGTAATACTGTGTTTTTCTAGTGTTAGTCCAAAAATCTTTACCCATCAGTTGTTTCATCTCCTCGACGATTACTTGGCTATTTGTGATAAACCTATGTCCACCATAATCAAATAAATAACCATTGTGTTCTACTGTTCCAGAAAGGCCCCCATTATGGTTTTTTTTATCAATTATTGTTACTTCAAAACCATCTTCGGATAATTTCCATCCAGCAGCTAGCCCAGCTCCTAAAATAACAATCTTTTTCTTATTTGTTTCCATAAATTGCGAAAGTCCGATTGTATCGGGCTTTTTTGTTAAAGTTATTTTAAGGCGTAAATGAAGAAAATTCCAGATATTATAAGTGCGACACCAATCACTTGGTAAAGCGTAACAGTCTCTTTCAGGTAGAACCATGAGATCCCCAAGATAATTAAGTAGCCAATACTGAGACCAGGGTAAGCCATGGATAGATTGATGCGAGAAAGAAGCATTAGCCAAATAATTGTTGAGATGACATATAGGAATATTCCACCTACAATTGATGGAGAAGTAAATGACTTTACAATAAAGCCCATAAAAGGAATTGCTCGAAAATCGCTAATCTTATTGACGCCTTGTTTTATTAATGTTTGACCAGATACTACTAGCCCGATATTTGATAGTAATAAAATAAAATTTTGCCAGCTAATCATGAAAAAAATGTATAGCAACTATGGCACTAAAAGAAATTTTATGCTTAAATAAATTTATGGAGATAGAAAAAAAACGGTTTAGAGCTAAAACTATTTTTAAAAAATATCGATTAGAAATCGCATTGTTTGTTGTTGCTCTAGTAGTACGTTTAGTTTTGGCAGTTTTTTTGACAGGTTATGAAACAAAGATTGGCGGACTAGATAATTTTTCCGATAGCAATTATCCGATTGTCGGCGGAGATTCTCATGAATACAATATATTAGCTAACAATTTAATTAAGTATGGCATTTTTTCGCAATCACCAGCAGAACCTTTCTATTCAGATAGTTTCCGTATTCCAGGATATCCATTATTTCTAGCTGTAATCTCGAAGTTTTTTGGTGGTGCATGGGGGATAATAATTATTCAATCTATATTGTCGGCATTGAGTGTAGTAATTCTTTTTAAAATAGCAACAAACTTTGTCTCAAGGAAATTAGCAGGTTTAACTGCGTGGTTTTTTGTCTTTGAGCCAGTTAATGTTTATTTTTCTGTATTGATATTCAGTGAGTCATTATTTACTTTCTTAATTTTGTCGTCTATTTATATATTCATAAATAAAGAAACTACCTTAAACAATTTCGTTAATTTTTTTTTGTTGGGGTTAATTTTGGGGATTGGGACCATGGTAAGGGTGATAGGATTATTTGTCCCGATGATTCTTTTCTTCTTTGGATATCTTTTGTATGGTCGTATCAATAATCTTAAGAAAAGCCTTGCTTTCTTAGCATGTATATTAGTTGGCTTTATTTTAGTTATTGCGCCTTGGTCATTACGAAACAAAAAATTATTTAATTCGTTTTCTTTGTCATCTGTGTCCTTATATAACTTAGTATATTATCATATTCCAAGATTTTATGAAGCAGAACTTGGACAGGATCCCAAACAAGTTGGAGCGGATATATTTGAAGAGAGTGGGGGAACTATTTTGAGTGAGGCTGAGTATAATTCGTTATCTAATGCACCACATCTCCAAGCGGTAGCCGATAAGTATTTAGATGGTCATCGTATAAAATTTTATTGGTTTTTTATAAGTCATTCATTGTCGTTATATGTAGTTGGTGGATGGAGGAATATAGCAGAGTATCTAAAATTTTTGCCACAAAAGGTGATTCCACTTGGGCAGATGATTTTTAAAGGTAAGCTTTCGGAGGTGGTTAGAAATTTGATAAATGGGGGCTTAAGCAGTTACTTGCTTGTTCTAGGTACTCTATTTTGGATTGGTATCGATTTATTAATGATTGTAGGCGTTTTTATGTCATCTAGAGGCTTTGCTAATAGCTGGGGTAAGGCTTGTTTAATGACGTTTTTTGTGCTAATATTATATTTTATGGTAGCTCCATGGCCAGAGGCTGGAGCAAGGATGCGCATCCCAGCAGAGCCATTTATGTTTCTTTTAGCTATGGTTGGGTTGGAGCATATTTTAACTCTAATAAATCATGAGTAGAAATAAACTTAAGGTTTGCTATGTTTTGCAATATTTTGATAGCAAGGACGATTCGCATTTTTATCATATTTATGGGGCTCTAAAAAAATTGGCGAAAGAAGTAAGCATTTTTTTGATCTTGGAAAAAGGTGAAGCAAAAGAAACTGATTTTCCAGAGATCGAAACAGTGTATACTCAGAAATTTTCTTTTTTGCCCTTGAGGTCAATAGAATTATTTTTTGTTTGTATCTGGGCAAGGATTATAGGAAATAAATTTTTTTATGTTCACTATTCTAGAGTTGGTGCAGTATGCTCTAGTGTTGCTGCAAGATTAAGTTTTGGAAAAGTGTTCTATTGGAATTGTGGTATGCCTTGGCTATTTGAAAAAAGTTGGCTGAGTAAAATTCGTGCGAAAATAATTTATCGGTGCGTTAATTATTTAGTTACGGGTAATGAGACTATGAAACAGTTGTATTCTACACAGTATGGCATTGATGAAGAGGCGATTAAAGTTGTTCCTAATTGGGTAGATTTAGATAGGATTAGTCAGCATAGTATTGATGAAAGCTCACTAAGAGGAAAGAAACAATTGCCAATAGATGTGCACATAATACTTTTTGTTCATACTATTAGTGAAAGAAAAGGAGCAGATTTACTGCCAGACATAGCTAGTATATTAATACAAAAGAATATTAAATTTATTATGCTGGTCATAGGAGATGGGCCAGCAAAGAAAAAAGTAGAGTATCTAATTGAAAAAAGAAATGTTGGAACAAATGTCAAGATGCTTGGCTCAATCCCAAATAGTGAAATATTGGACTTTTTTATGTTGGCAGATATCTTTTTAATGCCATCGCGTGAAGAGGGGGTCCCTCGTGTGCTTATAGAAGCAATGGCAAGTGGCTTACCATATGTAGCAAGTAATATAGGAGGAGTGCAGGAGTTAGGTCCGAAAGAGGCGTTACCATATCTTTATAATAATAATGACGTTAAACTAGCGGCTGATAAGGTAGAGAGTCTATTATCTGATGCAGATGCATATAACAGATTTAAACTAGCAGAAAAAGAGAGAGTTTTATCTTTCTCGGAGGGAAAATATATAGAGGAATTTAAAAAAATATTTAGTTAAATGGCGAGTCTCTTTAGAAAAGAAATTTATAGAGAATTTAAAAAACATCAATTAGGTGGAAACATTTTAGATGTGGGTGGGAATAAGGATGCTAATTATCAGAAATTATTTGGTGGTGAAAATAAATTTACTTCTATAAATATTAGTGGAGATTGCGATTATAAAGTTGATGTCGAGAAAATCAGGTGGCCATTTAAAGATGAACAATTTGATTTCGTGCTCATGATAAACATATTGGAGCATCTTTATAATTACAATTTTGCTCTAAAAGAGGCGAAAAGGGTTTTGAAAAATGGAGGGTTAATTATTTGCGTTGTACCATTTTTTTTAAATTTACATGCAAGCCCTAATGATTACTTTCGTTTTACTAGGCAATCCTTAAATAAGATTCTTGAAGATGCACAGTTTAGCAATATAAGCATCCAAGAGGTAGGTAGGGGTTTTTTCGCAGTTCACTACTATTTGTGGCAAAGATTTCTACCGAGTTTTTTTGATTTTTTGATATTGCCATTTATTTATTTAGCTGATAGTCTTTTAAGTAGCTTAGCAAAGATATTGAATGCGAAATATGATAAAGCTGAATATCCCTTGGGTTACTTAGTAAAAGTTAAGAAATAGGATGAATTTTAGTAATATAAAAAAGTTATTTGAGAATCATCGATTAGTCGCAACAGTTTTAGCGGCGATTTTGGTAGTAATTGCATCATTGTCGGTGTATTTTTTTGTGTATAGATCTCATGATTTTTTGTTAACTCGCTATGATGAAGTGGTAATAGCACGTAATTGGGCGCAAACTGGTATAGCTGGATATGAAGACAAAAATAATGTAGTAATCTCAAGCTCTTTAATGCCAACGCGAGGGGTTGCTAGTACTCTTGGCAATAAACTAACTTATTATATTTACGGTATAATTTTTAGGCTCGTTGGTTTTCATCCCAGTCTGCCAATGTATATATCATTTTTCTTATATGCGGTGTCTGCGTCATTGTTGTTTTTAATTATAAAAAAATTGTTTGGTTGGTCTGTCGGGCTAATCTCCGCGGGAATTAATCTTGTTGCTCCATTTTTTTTGCCTTATATCTTATCGGTTGGTAAATCAGAATGGGCGTATTTTTTCTTTATAATTGGTACAGTTATTTATTTTTGGCCAACAAATTATAAAAAAATTTCGCGTTTAGCTTTTGTTGGTATTTTCTTAAGTTTGTCAGTCGCATCTAGAAATAGCTACTTTGTTACAATATTACCTGTCGTAATAATGGAGTTATGGTTTTATAGAGAAGCATTAAAGCGTCGGTTTATTAACGTTGCAGTTCTGTTTGCAACTTTTCTAATAATTGCCGTCCCGTTTGCGTTTATAGGGAGTAATAGCTATATTGGGTTAACTTTTGGGGGACATAAGTTTGAGTCGTTTCATATCCTAGGTCATCTATTCCCAGATCCTTATACTTTTAAAAACGAACGTGATCATTATATAAATGATTTGATAGTGAAAAATCAAAACGCATCTATCAAACAGAAATTTTCTTTTTGGGGCGATTCCGGCATGTTTTTAGACACATTTGGGGCAACTAAAGTTGGCATACTAAGGAGTCAAATCATTCCAATAATTTTTTCATTAGATTTCTATTTAGAGGCTTTTTTATCATTAATTGTGTTTGGTGGAGGCCTTATGTGGGTATTAATTTTGTTTGGAGCAAAAATATTAGCTAAAGAAGGGGAAAGCAATGACTTTATAAAGTTTTCAATTATTTCTTTTTTTGCGTGGTATGTTGCTTTATCGGTTACAAGGACAACTAACTACCCACATTATTTAATGTTGATTATGCCATTACTCGTTTTTTCTGCAGTTGGCCTATTAAGTTTGGCACGGTATATAATTAGCTATTTTGAATTCCGTCAATTAGCAAAAAAACTAGTCATAATATTGGTTGTTTGCATGGTTCTTTTACCAATGTTTGAAATTAGTTGGTGGCATTTAAGAGACTATTATCAAAACTCAACTTCTGAAGCAATGGGGGAGCAATTTGTAAGGGGGCATAAGGCCAGTGATTTTCCAGAGAATGGCGTAATAGCGGTCGGATATTTCCCAAAGTCGATGGTGCTACTTAACTATTATTTTGATAGAAATTTTATCTACTTCAATCCAGATACAATAAAAAAAATAGCACAAGAAAAGAAAATACAATCTGTTTTTGGGGAATACGAAATTATAGGAGTTGCTGGATACTCTGACAAAATTACCAATTTGATAAATAGTGAAACAAATAATAAGATAATTAATTATTAAAGTGAAAGTTAGTGTCGTAATACCTGCTTATAATGCAGAGAGGACAATTGATCGGTGCTTGCAATCTGTAGTCACGCAACAAAAAATCGACGATTGTGAATATGAAATTGTTGTTGTGGACGATGCGTCTACAGATGGCACAAAAAAGAAGATAAAAAAATATCCAGTTAGGTTAATTGACTTGGTGTATAATTTAGGTCCAGCAGCCGCACGAAATCGAGGGGTTAAAGAAACGAAAGGAGATATTGTTGTCTTCATTGATGCTGATATTGAGATTAAAGATAGAGACGCATTAGCCAAGATTAATGAATTATTCGTCAAGAGATTAGACATTTTTGGTGTTATAATGATTAAGGACAAAAAGGCTCTAAATAAGGGATTGACTCCAAAATACTGGGCATTGTATAAATATTATTTATGGAATTTACCTGGGGATTTTCAGAGCTCATTTACTACTGAAAGGTCAGCGGTGCGAAGGGAGGTTTTTAATAAGGTGGGGTATTTCAATGAAAAATACAAAAAGGCTGATGTCGAAGACTTTGAATTCGGATATCGATTGGATAAATTTGATCTTAAGGTATTAATCGCTAGGGATATTAAAGTCCTCCATCATTTTGAAACATTTGTCCAATCAATAAAAAAAATAATTAAACGAAGTTGGCAGTGGATTAGATTATTTATTCGTAGAAAAAAGTTTGATCCAGTATATTCCTCAAGAGAGCGTGGTGTCAAAACTTTAATTGCGTCAACATTACCAGTTTTTGTTATTCTTTCTGTATTTCAGCATGGAGCTATCTATTTATTGGTCTTAGCACTTTCGATATATCTATTTTATAGCGTAGGATTTTACTTTTTTTTGCTTAAAGAGCGTCAAGTATTATGGATATTGCCATTCTTGCTATTGGATATATTATTTTGTACATTAACTGTAGTAGGAGCAGGAGCTTCAGTAATTAATTATTTAGTAACCAAAAATGAATAAATATCTTATAGGGCTTAGGGGATTAGTATCTCGTAAGCCAAAGTATATAATTTTGTATGTAACGGCACGATGTAATGCACGTTGTAAGATGTGTTTTTATTGGAAAGAAATAAATAATGCAAGTAATCAGACAGAGCTGACGCTTGATGAAATAGATAAAATATCGCATTCATTTGGTATGCTTCAGTATGTCACACTAACAGGAGGAGAACCTAGTTTAAGGAATGACTTACCGAATATTACTCGAATCTTTGATGAAAATAACCAGGTACAATTCGTGAGTATACCGACTAATTCTATACAAGTTGATAATATTCAGGCTACTGTTGAGGAGATCTTAAAAAGTACTAAGCATCCTCGGCTTAAGCTTTGTCTGTCTATGGATGGGCTCGGTAGTGATCATGATAATATTCGAGGAGTTATAGGTTGTTTCGATAAAGTATTACAAAATTATAGTAACTTAGTTAAGCTTAAAAAAAATGTTAAAGATTTTGACATTATGATAAATATGACTGTTTCATCATACAATGTTGATAAAGTTGAGGAGGTGATGAATTTTGTTAGACAAAATATGCCTGAAGCTAATTTTGATTTTGGTTGGGCAAGGGGAGACGTACGTGATAAGGCAAGTAGAAATGTAGTAGCTGCTGATTACGAACGTGTTTCGAGAATTGTGAACAGTCGAGAAGAAAACTATAGCTCTGGGTTCGAATTTTCAAAGATTATGGCAACAAATAAATTAGTTATGCGAGATTTGATAGTTCATAACTTGAAAGGGGAGAAAAGATTTTACTCATGTTCTGCCGGCCGGGATATGGTTATCATTTCGGAAAATGGTGAGGTGAGGCCGTGTGAGATGCTAGACGTGGCTTTCGGTAATTTAAGAGATGCTAATTGTGATATTAATAAAATTTTGAGTACAGAATTAGCAAAAAAGACTTTAAAATATATTAAAGATAAAAAATGTACTTGTACATTTGAAAACGCTTTGCAGTGTAGCTTGGCTTACAATCCATCTTCGTGGCCGCTGATAATAAGAAAAATGATTAGCAGAAGATAAAGGTATTTATTTTGCGCTGACTTAACGCTTGGTAGGAGGTTTTAAAGTCCAGCAGTATAAGCCTACGATAGCCATTATCAAGTATGTCATCAGAATTATCCCAGAAAAAGCTATTGTTGATTCTTTAGAGATTGAATAATAGCTAAATAAGGTAATTAATATCAAATCCCTGGTACCAAGCCCTAAATATGAAATAGGTAGCATTGACAATACGCCTGCGATTGTTACGCTAATTGCAAGAAATAAAAACGGTATAATAATGCCCAAGCTTTGAGCAAATATGTACATTTGAAAATAATATATAAGCCATGCAACCCCGGTCATAGCAAACGCATTGATATATTGTCGTCGTTTCAAATTATCTAAGTCCTTAATAAAATCTAAAATATTTTTATGCCATACTTCGGAATATTTTATTGGGGCAAACGCATTAAACACTTTTTTAAAATATCCGCTGGTGATCACTTTTTTCTTGTAAATGATAGCAGATGTTATTATTATTATAATTAAAACTGCAACGTATGGTATTTCGGGGTAAAAAAAACTGCCAAAAAAAAGCATGCCGAGCCCAGCAAAAAAAATTAGGAAAATAACATCAAATAATCGATCTAAAATTACGCTAAAGGATGATTGTCCATAGGAGTAGCCATCATTTTTAAGATAAATTGATTTTGATAGCTCTCCGATGCGACCTGGCGTGATGGTCCCAGCAAGATGACTAGCACAATACATCACAAATGAGTCTTTCGTGCTGTAGTAAATTTTTTGTGTTTTTTTTATGTAGTTCCATCTAACTGCCTTTGCAAAAGCTGATAATATTGTAAGTGCCAAGCCAATAAATAAATAAAATTTGTTTGCATTTTTGTAAGTTTTAGCAATCATTATAAAATCTAGCCTACTCAGGATAATTATTACGATAATGACGCCTATAAATTTAATTAATTTTTTTCCAATCATGTTTGAGTTTTTTTCCCAAGAATTCTGAATAAGATTCTTACGCCTTCTAGCAAAACTTTAATAAATTCGATAGAATTAATGTGTTTTATTTTACGCCAGATAAGAGATGGTCTAAAATAAAATTCTCTAAAACCTCTTTTTTGCCAGTAGATTAATTTATCAGCAGGAACATTCCTTTGCACCAAAATAGGGGGGGCGTTAGTCAATGGCGCGAACTCTTCCCATTTGGTGTTTTTAGATATAAAGCCCTCATTTATTGCAACGTCATATAAGGCCGTTCCTGGATAAGGTGACGTTATAAAAAAAGTTGCGTTATCTAACGGGAGACTTTTTGCATATGCGATAGTCTCTTTGATAGTTTCTTCTGTTTCGCCAATATTACCTAGCATGAAGCTTGAATGCGTGATAAGTTCGTTTCTTGAAACTATATTAACTGCATTGCGTCCCATCTCAAGGGTGGCGTTTTTTTTCATTAGGTCCAAGATTTTTTGAGAGCCTGACTCTAAGCCGAATGATATTTGTTTGCAACCAGCCAGTTTCATTTTAACAACTAATGATTCTGACAATGTATTGGCTCGAGACATAGCAAGCCAAGCAAGATTAATTTTTTTTGATATAATTAAGTCACAAATTTCCGCAGCTCTTTTTTGATTTAATGTGAATGTGTCATCCCAAACATTCAGCTCTCGAAATTTATATTTAGTAATGCATTCTTCAATTTCTGTTATGACATTATTAGTCGAGCGGAATCTAACGTTACGGCCCCACATCTTTTGCGAAATACAGTGAGCGCAAAAAAAAGCGCAACCTCTCGATGTTAATATCGCCCCAGCTCTTCCTTTAGCGACTCTCTTCGTAACAGCAGGATAATAAAGGTCTAAGTCAAATAAATCGCGAGCTGGGAATGGAATCATATCTAAGTTAGCTATTAAAGGTCTAGCTTGATTAGCAATTATTTTATTCTCTCTCTTGTAGAATAACCCTTTAATTTCTGAAAAATTATTGGGTTTTTTGAGTATGGCGTCCACTAATTCGTAAAAAGTAATCTCACCTTCGCCGGCGACTAAAAAATCTATATAGGGATTTTGTATCGTTTCCTTCGGGAATACCGTAGGATGGATCCCCCCAACGACAGTGATGATTTTATTATCTATTTCAGTTTTGATGATCTGTGTTATTTTAAGTACATGATTCATCGTTGGGGTTGGGCAAGTTATACCAACTAAGTCTGGGTTTTTAGCACATACAATTTGTTTTATTTGATCATAGCCGAGACCCCTAACTTCGGCATCTAAAATAACGATTTCACATTTGATTCGCTCCCTTAAATATGCAGCTAGGTATGCCAAATTCAGAGGCATAGAGTGGCCTCCCGACTCTTTTATTCCCTCAAAATTAGTATATGGGGGATTAATTAGTAAAATTTTCATAAATTTAGGCAAATTTTTTCAGCCCTTCTTTTTTAGTATTTTTAAAAATTAATGCTATGCCCATTTTTGCTTGTCGAATTATGTGAGTTAAGTTTTTCGTGCGGAGTATTCTTTTAATTATAAAATTAGGGCGTAAATAAAATTTTCTGTCTGCCAGTTTAACAAAATTGTCAATTTCTGTTTCGCTTAATTTTTCTTTTGTTAGAGAGGGCGCTCCATTTGTTTCAATGCCTGCTAGGTATCTTTCCCAGTAATCTCGTCTGATTTGATTAGTCTTAACGCCATATTCAAATAAATCGCTGCCTGGAATTAAAATCGTCTTGCTAAAGATTGCAAAAGAAGGCTGCATTTTTAGTGATAAATTTATAGTTTTATTTATGGTGTCTGGCGTTTCATTTGGTGCCCCAATCATAAAATATCCATAAACCTCTATGCCAACTTTTTTGCAAATTTCTGCGCATTTGATAGATTGTTCAACTCTTATTCCCTTTTTTAAAGTATTAAGTACATTATTATCACCTGACTCAAAGCCAAATCTAATTCTGTAGCAACCAGATTTTTTCATAGCCAATAGTACATCCTCATCAACCATGTCGACTCTTTCGCGACACTCCCAGGCAATATTTAATTTTTTGATTTCTTTACACAATTGTAGGGCCCATACCTTGTCAATAATGATATTATCATCAAAAAACATAAATTCTTTGATGCCATGAATATCTCTTATCGCCTTAATTTCTAGAGCTATGTTTATTGGAGAACGGCGTCTCCAATTTCGACCCATTCGATTTTGCCGGTCACAAAATACACAATTAAATGGACATCCACGCGTCGCTATTATTGTAGCAAAATGTTTTTTTTGAGAAAATACATCAAAATATTTTTTTATTGGCAGTAGGTGCCTTGCTGGATATGGCAATGTGTCAAGGTCGTTAATAAGTGGACGCAAACCATTGACAATTACGGCCTCATCTTTTTTAAATGCTAGGCCTAAAATTTTTTCATAGGGAATGTTTTTTTTACCATCAATTTTTTCCAATAATTCAATAATGGTCTTTTCGCCTTCACCAAGTACTCCGAAATCAAATTCGCCTAATTTTAAGGAAGAATGAGGCATTGAGGTAACGTTAGGCCCACCTAATATAGTAATTATTTTTTTATCAATATTTTTAACTTGTGTAGCAATTTCTTTTGCCAGTATATAGCTCCATGTCATCGCATAAAAGCCAACTATTTGTGGTTTGAGTTCGTAGCATGTATCTTGTATCTTGTCTCTATAGTTTGTTTCAGTATCGCAGTCTATGATGGTAACTTGGTAGTCATTTTTTTCTAATATCGCCGCAATATATGCCAAACCAAGAGGCGGGTAAATACCACGTTGTTCTTCGAGCTCTTTTTCATATTGACCCGTAGTTGCTTGCCGCAAACTCGGATTAATTAGTAGTATCCTCATTCCTTTTATCTTTTTCTTGTAAAGCTTATTTGGTCAGCTAATAATCCAAAAAAAACAATCTGAAAACCAACTATAATTAGTACTGATATTGTGGCATCGCCGAAAAAAGTCTCTCCATATGAGGATATGTATACAAACATCGCTATCCCTGTAATTATTAATGTTAACCCCGTATATACAAAGAATCTTAGTGGTTTAAAATGAATATACATGCGAAACATTGTTGGCAATACTATGCTAGGATATTTTAATCTCATTCTAATAAATGATTTGCCTGTTTGTCGTTGATGGAAAGTTGTTGATACTTCCATTATGCGCATATGTTTGCCCCATGAATCAATGATCAGTTGTTGTGTCTCATTGTAGTTTTTTATAATGTTGAAACTTTTTAAGTATCTTTTGTGGAAAGCCATTAATCCTGTTGTGGCGTCGGTTATTTTCATTCCTACAATTTTTGAAACGAGCCAGGCAAAAAATTTATTACCAATCTTTCTATAGATTGGCATTTTGTATTGGAGGCCACCCATTAAACGTGAACCAAAAACGCAATCTGCCCTATCATTCAAGATTGGTCTCACAACTGTTTCGATATCCTTGGGGTCATTTTGTAGATCTGCGTCAATTTTAACTGCGATGTCAGCTCCAATTTCTAGGGCGCTCTCCATGCCAGTTCTGGTAGCTGCTCCTAGCCCTTTATTTTGTGGGTGGCTGACAACTTTTCTGATGTTAGCTGCCTTGGCTATCGTTGCTGTGTCGTCTTTAGATCCGTCATCTATAACAATTATATCCACCACATAATCTTTTTGGTTTTTCCCTTGATAGTTCGTTTTAATTATTTTTATGACCTGGTCAATGGTTTTACATTCATTATACGCAGGTATAAATACCACAACGTAAGGTAGGCTAAATCTTTCCATATATTTTTTTAATTAATTTATTAGTTTTATCCGCAATTATATCTAAATCCTTTTTAGTCAAATCAGGATACATCGGTAGAGTAATAATTGAGGAACTTAATCTCTCAGTATTGGGAAGTTTATTTTTTTGGAATTTTTTAAATAGTTTTTGCTTGTGTACGGGTGGAGAGAAATGAACCGATGCACCAACACCTTCTCGGTTAAGCGAGGCTACTAATTCATCGCGAATCTCTTGCTTAACCTTGATTGTATACATTTGATAAACATGTGATGAATTAGACCCAGTGGTGGGTGTTTCAAGTAACGACGCATCAAGTCTTTTGGTTAAATATTCTGAGTGTTTGACTCGCAATTCATTAAGTTTATTAATTTTTTTCAGTTGTTCTATACCAATGCCAGCTAGAATCCCACTCATTCTTAAGTTCCATCCTGGCATAATTGCGTCTCTTTGCCAAATAAATTTTTTATTTTGTGTTTTGTCTATTCCATGTGAAATCAGCACTTTTATTTTGTGAATTAGCGCTGCATCGTTTGATGTTATCATACCCCCTTCACCAGTTGTCATATTCTTAGTGGGGAAGAAAGAAAAACAACCAGTACCGAATGAGCCAGTTTTTTTATTTCTAAAAGTCGCGCCAATTGCTTCTGCTGAGTCTTCAATTAAAGCTAATTTATATTTATTAGCTAGATTTGTGATGCCGTCCATTTGACAGCTTTGCCCAGCAAAGTGAACGGGGATTATGGCTTCGGTTCGAGAATTAATTAATGGCTTTATATGTTTAATAGAAGTATTCCCAGTTAAGTAATCTATATCAGCAAATACTGGTACAGCGCCAGCTGTGATAACAGCGTTCGCTGTGGCCACAAATGTAAAGCTAGGTATGATAACCTCTCCGGTAATATTTTGCGCTTTAAGGCTAGCAAATAATGCGGAGGCACATGAATTAATTGTAAGTGCGTATTTAACGCCGATATATCTAGCAAATGATTCTTCGAACTCTTCGTTGAATGGTCCATGTGTAAGCCAGCTACTTTTAAGAACCTCTTTTATTTTTTTAAATTCTTTTTGATTGATCGATGGTTTGCACAGTGGTATTTTTTTAGTCATTTTGATTGATATAATTAATATATTCCTTTATTCCTTCTTCTAGAGAATATTTTGGATCATAGCCTAATATTGTTTTGGCTTTATTAATGTTTAATGCGCCACGTTTAGGCCTGGTATTGTCAGCTGGGATGACCCTAGATTTCAATTTGGGGTAATATGTTTTTAGGATCTCAGCCAAATTTTTTAATGATCTTGCTTCACCGCGCGTTATATTAAAAATTTCATTTTTTGCTTTATTAGAAAGAATCGCCAGTACGAACCCTTCTGCGACGTCATCAATATAAGAAAAATCTAAAAAATTTTCGCCACCTCCTTCAAGGATTATTTCTTTATCGTTTATCGCATTCTCTATAAATATTTGACAAACGCGTTTGTTGCAATCAGTTGGACCATAAACAGCTGATGGTCTAATAATCGTATAATCAATTCCAAAGCGCGTCCCAAATCCTTTTATTATATTTTCTCCTGCTAGTTTAGTTCCGCCGTAAACATCTATTGGATTGGTGGGATGGTTTTCATCGGCTGGACTATATTTAAAGTTACCATAAACAAAACTGGATGATGCGTATACTAATCGTTTTACAAAATTTACTGTTCCTATGGATTTAATAATATTCACTAGGCCATTAAAATTGATATCAAGTGCTTCGGAGGAAAATTTATTTGATACATTTGCTAATGGTATTTGCGCAAGATGAACTATTGTGTCTGGCTGATATTCCAATAATGCCGACATGAGTAATTTATTGTTACGAACATCATTATTAATGAAAACAGCGCTGTCTCCTATTGTACCTAATCTTTTTTTGAGACTTTTTATATATTTCGCCCTGCCTGTCTCTATAAAATTAAAGTATCGATCATAAACGAATACATTATGTCCAAGGTCAATTAACTTTAGTGTAATTTTTGAGCCAATAAATCCTGCTCCTCCGACTATCATGATTTTTCTTGCACTAGTATTTTTTTTGATGTGTGTGCGTGATGTAGCCATGAATATTTTTTCCTAGATTATACTTTGCTATGAGTTTTAGTACTGAATTTTTGTTTCCAAGTATTTTTAAGAATACTTTTAGCGCCATCGATTGAATTTTTTAGCTCACCTTTGTTAAGTTTTCTTAATCGTCTTAAGATATATTTTGGTCGGAAATAAAATCGACGATAAGCTTTGTCTAAATAAGTTTTTAATTCATCAGTGGGAATAGATGTTGCATTCATCATACAGTCGTCATAACGAATAGCATCCATACTGTTGTTCAATATCCAGTTATTAAGTTCAGCCTCCATTCTCAGTTCTGTGCCAGGAAATGGAGTGGTGAATCCAAAGTAAGCATAGTCTGTATCCAATTCGATTGCGAAATTTATCGTTTGTTCAATTGTCTCTTTTGTATCATGCGGGTTGCCAATCATGAAATTAGTGACTACTTGTAGGCCCGCTTTTTTAGCTGTTGAGACTGCAGTTCTTATTTGTGCTAAGGTCAAATTCTTTTTTAGTTTTTTAAGTATCTCATCATTTCCTGATTCTACACCAAAAGTTACTGCGCAGCAGCCTGCCTTTTTCATTTTTTTATAAAGTGTTTCACTGACATTGTTTGCACGGCTATTACATGTCCAAATTAAGTCGTATTTCTTTTCAATCATTATATCGCAGAATCTTTCTAAATTTTTGTCTAATGTCAGTTCAGTGTCTTTAAAGGAAATTTCTTTTACGTCATAGTCTTTAATGAGTTGTTCTATTTCTTGTATCGTTCTTTCGGCTGATTGGCATCGAAAGTTTGCTCCAAACATTATTGGATTGGCACAAAAAATACAGCGGAAAGGGCAACCTCTGCTTCGGACCATGCTAATAAAAGGAGTTCTTTTTGCATAAGGACTTTTATATTTATCTATCTGAAGCAATGAATACATAGGCATAGGTAGACTATCTAAGTCCTTTATAAGTCCTCTACGCTTATTTATTACAATTTTTTCTCCTTGTCTGAAAGCTAATCCATCGATTTTGTTAATATCCTGACCTTTGTCTAGCGCCTCAAGAAGCATAGTCGCCGTAATTTCACCTTCACCAATCACTGCAATATCAATAGCTTTGCAACTTAACGCATGCTCAGTGGCTACGGTTGGGTGAATGCCGCCTATAATAATTGTAATGTTAGGGTTATTCTTTTTAAGGCCCTCAGCAATCTTAAAAGCCTGTGAAATGCTAACAGACATTGAAGAAATCCCAACAATTTGGCTTTTGTTTTCTATAACTTTTTTTACTATTTCACTAGTGCTTAAATTGTCGATTGAAGCATCAATTAGATTAATATTATATCCCTGCTTTGATAAATATGTGCCTAGTGCCAATAAGCCCATCGGCGGATATTTAAAGGATGTTATGGCTTTTTCTCCCGTTGATGGCTCTATTAATACGACATTTTTATTTTTAAATGACATATGAGTTTTTTATATAATTAAATTAGTTTACCAAGTTTTTTTTAAATTAGCAATTATAGGTGCTAATTTTTCTTGATGTTCTGGGTCTTTTCTGGTACTGTATTATATAATATCTGTAAACAATTATTTTGTGCGATCTAGTTTCTAGGGTCATTAATATAATATGAAAAGTAATAAAAGAATCTTATTAATAAGGCCATATTTTGAAATGCTGCGTCATGAATTGGTTTTTTTACCTTTTGAGCCTTTGGGCCTTCAATATATCCAGTCGATTCTGCTAAAGAGAGGTCATGAAGTTGAATTATATGATTGTCTGGCTAAATATCCAAGAAATGTCAGGCCTATTCATAATAAGGGGTTGTTTCATTGTGGGAGCGAGGAAAAAAAATTGCGACAGCAATAAATAATTTCAATCCAGATATCATTGGAATTTCGGGTATGTTTTTTGCTCAATCAGGGCCTTTCAACCGTATTGCTATTTTAGCAAAAAAAAATATACCGGATGTGGTGGTCATTGGGGGCGGTGCTTACCCTTCATCATATCAAAAACAAACATTAATTGATAACGAAAGTATAGATGCCATAGTCATTGGCGAGGGCGAGCTTACAATGGCTAAGTTAATAGATAATATTAATGATATGAAATCTGTTCAAGGCATTTGGTATAGAGACAAAGAGTCACACGAAGTTTTATTTACTGGTATGCAAGCACCTATCGATAATCTAAATAATATTCCATATCCTCACAGGGATTTGAATAATATATATAATTATTCTAAGCCAGTTGGTTATAATTATTCGGAAAGATTTGAATTAAAGAGATTCATCAAAAGTTCAATAATGTATGGGTCACTATCAATGCCGATAGTTAGAAATATTTTTGCGAAGTTATTTAATTTTCGTCATAGAAATAAAAAAAAGGCTTTATTCATGCCCTATGGGTTTATTGTTACCAGCCGTAGTTGCCCGAATCGATGCACTTTTTGTGCTATCCACAAGGTATGGGGAACTTTTTATCGTATGAGGTCAGCACAAAATATATTGGATGAAATTGATTTATTAGTTAAGGCTGGCGTTAAAGAGATTGTCATTGTAGATGATAATTTCACGGTATCTAAATCTAGAACAATTAAAATCTGTAAGGAGGTAATTAGTCGTGGTTATAAGATACGTTTCTTAACTCCTAGTGGAGTTTTCCTGCCTTCATTGGACAGAGAGGTTCTAGAATACATGTATAAGGCTGGCTTTCGTGAATTAAACTTTGGGATTGAAAATGGTAACCAACAATTTTTAAGAAAGAACATTAAAAAAGAGATTGACTTAAATCAAGCAAAAAGTGTTATTGCCATAGCCAAAGAGATAGGTTTCGTAACTGGTGCGTTTTTTATTTTTGGCTATCCAGGGGAGACAAAGCAAACTATGATTGATACTCTTAGGTTCGCGTTTGAATCTAAGCTTCATTCAGCTCGGTTCTATATCTATCAGCCATTTCCTTCAACTGAAGCCTTTCAATTGGCGGTAGACATGAATGCAATTGATAAGGATTTTGATCTTTCGAAATTAAAAGTCATGACTGATAAGGTCCAAATCGAAACAAAGGACTTTAGCAAAGAGGATGTAAGGTCTATATATAATTTAGCTTATGATATTCTAAATAAGAAGAATTATCCCGAAGTAAAGAATAACTTGGCTCAATTATTAAGTTGGGAAATTGTATAAATAAAATAAAATGAATATTTGTTATTTAGCGGATAATTTCAGCCGTAGATATGGAAACGGTCGTATGGCCATAAAGATTTTTGAGACATCTCAAAAGAACATTGCTAATTTAAAGGCGACTTTTTTAGTAACTAAATCATCAAACTTTGCTGGAGAATTACCAATTTTATATACTAATAAATATAAATTGGTAGCTAATTTTTTTAAGATACGTTCGTTTGCTAAAAATGGTAACATTGTACACGCCATAGACAGTTTCCCGTTCGGCGTAATTGGTGCCTTGGCTTGTATAGGTACCGATACAAAATTAGTCATAACTGGGATAGGTAGTGGGGCTATACAGATGTTTGATCATTATCTATATAAGTACTTATTAAGATGGGCTTATAGAAGGGCAACAGTCGTTACGGCTATCAGTCATTATATTGCATCGGAAATTAAAAAAAATGTACCGGAGTTAGATGTCATTGTAATTAACCCCGGTATAGATTTTGATGAAATGAAAAAAGTTGATATTTCTAGACAATTACCCGAAGAGGTTGTCTTTAAAAAACCATTTATTTTGACTGTAGGTATGATAAAGAGAAGAAAGGGATACCATGTAGCAATTCCAGCCTTCGCCGAGGTGTTGAAAAAATTTCCAGACTTGAAGTATGTTATAGTTGGTTATCCATCGGAGAAAGCCGACGAAGACTACAAGATGGAACTTAAAAAATTAGCTATTGATCTTGGAGTGGCTGACAGAGTATTTTTTCTTGGGTTTATTGATGATAGAAGTGACCTATATGCGATCTATCGAAATGCTGAATTATTTTGTCTCTTGCCACAAGATATTGGTAAAGATGTTGAAGGCTTTGGGTTAGTTTTTTTAGAAGCAGCTGTCAACGGGCTACCTGTTGTGGCTGGTAGTGGTAGTGGCGCGGATGATGCTGTCTTGGATGGAGAAAATGGTTACTTAGTCAGTTCTAGTGATGTAATGATGGTTAGCCAAGCAATTATTAAAATATTAGATAATAAAGAATTAAGAAATAATTTTAAAATATCGTCACAGCAATTTGCTTTGAGAATGAATTGGGATACAATAGGGTTAAAATATATTGATATATATAATAAAATTATCAAAACATCATGACTTATTATTCAGAAAAAAAATACGCTAAAAAAGATGACTTGTGGTTTGAACGATTTTGTTTCAATCGTTGGTTTGAGCACGTGAGTGCACCAATTTTAGATATAGGATGTGCTACTGGTAATTTTGTTGCAGTAAATCCAGGCATTATCGAAGGAATTGATATTGATAAAGATAGTTTAAAAATTGCGATGGAGAGAGGTCTAAATGCGAGATATCTAGATGCTGAGAAAATGAATAATTTATCGTCTAATCATTATAATGGTATTTTTGCAAAGCAAGTCATTGAACATTTAGACAATCCGTTAGAATTTATGAAACAAATTCACAGAGTCTTAAAACCAGGAGGTAGGGCCGTGTTGTTAACTCCAAACTGTCCATGGGCACTTCGAAAATTCTTCTGGGATGATTACACTCATAAACAACCATTTACGCTAAAGAGTTTGAAGACGATATCTCAAGATTCAGGATTTTCAAAATTAAAGATTAGTTATGAATATCGAAGTTTCCCTGGGTTGGGATGGTTGTTCAGGAATCTAAAGCTACACCCAGACAGAGTCGCGCAATTTCAAAATTTAATTGGTATTAAGTCTTTAGCTTTGATATTAATTGTTGAGAAATGAAGCTTATCTACTTAGCTAATGTAAGGATGCCATCGGAAAGAGCTTATGGCATACAAATTATGAAAACTTGTGAAGCTTTGGTTTCAGCAGGCGTTGATTTAGTTTTAGTCTATCCTCGTCGTAAAAATATTATTTGTGGCAATAAAAATATCTTTGAGTATTATGGCATTAATAATAAGTTTAAAATTAAAGATATCCCTTCACCCGATTTTATTAAATATGGCTTAGGAAGTTTTGGTTTTTGGTTGTCAGCTATGTTTTTTTATTTATATGTCGTTTTATTTTTATTATTTGATTACAGAAGTTATAAATTTGTGCTAACTAGAGATTTTTATGCAGCATCATTTTTGAGAGCTTTAGGGAAAAAAGTTACAGTAGAAATCCATTCATTGCCCGAAAATTTTAGTGTAGCATTTGAATATTTTGTTCGTTTAAACAATAAGATCATCGTATTAACTCAATCAATTGCTGGCAAAATGATACATTGGGGCATCATGAAAAGTAAGATTAACGTTGTCCCTGATGGGGTGGATATGGAAAAGTTTAATTTAGGAATTTCCAAGGAAGAGGCCAGAGAAAGAGTGAATTTACCGCATAACAAGAATCTTATTTTGTATAGCGGTCATTTATATAAATGGAAGGGTGTTTATAATTTGGTAGACGCGAGTGTGCTGTTGGATGATAATACTATGATTGTCTTTGTTGGTGGAACGATAAATGAAGACGTGCCGACTTTTAAAAAATATATTGAAGAAAAGAAGGCTGATAATATTTTGATATTAGGTCCAAAAGAGTATTCTGACATACCATATTATTTAGCAGCAGCTGATATCTTAGTACTACCGAACTCTCCAGAGGAGCGAAAATCTAGCCTTTATACTTCTCCACTCAAAATGTTTGAATACATGGCTTCCGATAGGCCAATTGTTGCATCTGATTTAGTTAGTCTGCGAGAAATTTTAACAGATAAATCAGCAGTATTTTTTCATGCCGATGATTCAGTAGATTTAGCTGATAAAATTAAGTATATTTTAAATAATCAGGAAATAGCGGTAAAAATAGCAGCACAAGCACAAAACGATGTAAGTAAGCATAGTTGGAGAAAACGCGCTGAAATAATATTAAATTTTATTAATGGCTGAAGATTTTTCATTTATCGAAGGCAAATTGTTATCTGGAATTATTTATCCAGAATTTTTCTGTTTGAACCAAGAAGACTTAGTTTTAAGCGTGGGATGCGGTGAAGGGCCACAAGCAATCACTTATAAAGGGCGATATAAGGAGATGATAGGTATAGATATTCAGGATGGTAGATTAAAAGTTGCCGAAAGAGCGATGCGAGCTTATGGGATCAATAATTTTAAAACAGTTTTGGGGAACGTTGAGAAAATGCCTTTTGAAAGTAATATGTTTGATAAAATTTTGGTTGTCGATCTGATTGAGCATGTTCTTAATCCTAAAAAGGTGATCCAAGAAATGCATCGAGTTATCAAGGATGACGGTCAATTAATGATTACGTTCCCAATGATGCACGACGTTTATACGAATTTTGCATCGTGGGTTGGGAAAAATATATTGAGGAGAAAAAAACATAAAAAAAGGGGGTGGGATCCAAATATTCATCACCAGCATTTTAATCCGCATGAATGGGTGAAGATGATGGAAGATGAGGGCTTTGTGTTTGTGAAATCTCGTGGGAGCACATTGTTCCCTCCTTTCCATTATATTTTTGGGTGGCCTAGATTTTGGTTCAGCAATAAGTACATACATGCAGTAGATAATTTTTTTTCAAGGTTACTATTGATTAAATACTTGGGGGAAACTTTAATATGTGTTTTTAGAAAAAATAAGGCTTATGAATAAAAAAGAAATTGGAATAGCGTTAATAGGTACAAGCAAAATTGCCCACGAGCATGCTAAGTCCCTCATTAGTATAGATGGCGTGAAATTATTGGGGGTATATAGCTCGGATTTTTATAGAGCTAAAGAGTTCTCTAGTCGTTACGGAATCAAACCTTATAAAACAATTGAAGATTTATTGAGTGACGAAGAATTAGTTGTTGTTGACATTGTGACATACCCAAATAAGCACGCATATTATGGTATCAAGGCCGCTAAAGCAGGTAAGCACGTGATAG
>Ga0210057_1000586_pt1 | contig 59789 bp, 50 predicted proteins | sample CryGeyCG2114_010_2_FD_183968 | JGI IMG/M metagenome (GOLD analysis project Ga0210057, IMG submission 183968) | Groundwater microbial communities from aquifer - Crystal Geyser CG10_big_fil_rev_8/21/14_0.10 (SPAdes) (version 2) | ecosystem: Environmental > Aquatic > Deep subsurface > Groundwater ...
TCTAAACTTCCTATGGAAATGTTTGGAAGAAACTCGTTCCCTTTTTTTACGTACATATTATCACCTCTGAGAACTGAGAAGCAGCACTGATATATAAAACTTACGATAATTAAAGTCTTATGCTATAAATCCCCTTTCCAGAAAATGCTGAAGAAGCTGGGTTACATGAAGAGAGTTGCTCCCTGTATATTACTTTCCGAAGGAGGGAAATATGTTATTGGGAATGAATTTGTCCTTATATCTAATTTTTTCAAGCCAATGAAAGGAGGTATTTTGGATATACCCTCAGAAGAACCTGGCCCTTTGGGAGGTCCGAGACTGGACATAGAAAAACATGATAAGATTTTGCTGAATTATGTTCAAAGGATCAAAGATATGTCACTAGGTAAAGAGGTTTATATAGTACCATCTCTAACCAGTACGAACGGCGACCATATTGACTGTGATTACTCTATTATTGATTCATTAAGAGTTATATACACAAGCCCTAATGCTTTTCATGAGGAATATGGCACAAAAGAAAAATTAGAAAAAATAGCTGAAAGGCACAATTTTGATTTAAGGTTGTATAAGAATTGCGAGGAAGAAATAGGTAAGATAGATAAAGATGCTGGATTTGATGTTTTTTTCAAGGAAAGAGCAAAACATACCAACGGCATAAACTCTATAATTAATAATGGGACGTTATTAACAGGTGCAATCCATTCAGAAGAAAAGGAGTATCTTGAATCAAGAGGATTAAAGGTTATAGTGGCTCCATTAGGTGATGTTGATATTGGAGCAGGTCTGAGATGTGTTTATGGTGAATTTAATTTGTAGTTCTATATCGCAACTGATTGTTTCGTTTTTGATTGTTTTAAATTATGATTTTTTTGCATCAGACTCCTCAATCCATTCGCCTCCACCGCAGAACTTCCTGATACGGCTCATGGCACCTTCATTTTTTTGCGTAACTCCTAGCTGTAACTGCTCCGCTGCTCCAGATCGTTGCAGGATGGGGACGAGAGCAGTGGTTTCGTCCATTGACACCGACAGCTAGGACCATTTCGCTGCGCTCAATGGTCCGAACTGAATGAATTATTCGGACCACTCCGAACGAAGTGAGGATGTGGTCCTTGCTGTTGCGTATCAAATGCGCGTAACCATTTGGGGCTGGAAACCTTAGGTTTCCCCGCAAATACTGATGAGGTATACTACTAGTTTCAAAAGAAAAAAATTCAAAAACTAAAACCGTCTATCAAAATCTTTATATATACAAACCCTTTAAAATGCCCTAATGAGTGTCTTAGACATCATAAAAAAGAGGCGCAGCATCAGGAGATACCTTGATGTACCTGTCGAATGGGACAAGATTGTCCAGCTGCTTGAGGCAGGCAGATACGCTCCTTCTTCCGGAAATATCCAGGAATGGAAATTTGTAGTCGTAAGCGACAAGACCATAAAAAGGAAGGTCGCAGAGGCCTGCCTGAAGCAGTATTGGGTCGAGGCAGCGCCTGCGATCATCGTCATCTGCTCGATGGTCGAGAAGCAGGAGCAGTTCTACGGCGAGAGAGGTAGGAATGTGTACACTTACATAAATTGCGCAGCAGCGGCAGAGAATATGCTGATAACAGCAACTGAGCTGGGATTGGGAAGCTGCTTGGTGGGGGCTTTTGACGAAAGCATGATGTGTGAAGCCCTTAATATCCCGACGAGAGCAAGACCGATATTGGTGCTTACATTCGGCTATCCTGGCGAGAAGGTGCCTGTCCCCCCGAAGATGGTCCTTGAAGGCCTTGTGTTCCTCCAGACCTATGCATGCAGGATAAGGAACGTGAACATGGTGTTGTGGGATGTGAGCCTTGAGATAGAGAAGAAGGCTAGAGAGGGAAAAGAGATCGTGGAAAGGGGCGCAAGCAAGCTGCATGAGAGGATAAAACACCATGTCAAGAAGATAAAGGACAGGTTCAAGGAAGACATGGATGAGTAAGCTTCTGATATTCTTAATCGTACGGGTTTAATCTGGTTTTCTGTATTAGTCAAGGATCAGTCATGATAGTCATTAAATATGATCAGAATAAAAAAATAAAACCCCCGTGAGGGGGTCTTAATTTTTCGCCTTCACCGATTAATTGGTTTGGGGGTGGTTAAAGGGTGAAGGCAGAAAACAGTTGATTGTGATCTGCCTATGAGCCTATGTGAAAATGTTTCCCAAACATTTCTTCAATGAAAACAAATTAAATGAAAATAAAAAAATTGATGGCCTTATTTGACCATCTCTATGCCGAGCTCCTCGCTCAAGTGCATCGACTGCGGGCTTGGCCTTGAATAGTCCCTCTTGCCGAGGATCCATGGAGATTTGACGCCTGTGATTATGGTCATCACTGTGATCTTTCCTTTCATCTTCTCGTCAACTCTTGCTCCCCAGATGACGTTTGCATCAGGGTCCATAGCTTCTGTGATCAATTCTCCTATCCTTGAGATCTCATCGAGTGTCATGTCCGGGCCGCCTGCAACGTGGATGATGGCTCCTGTCGCTCCCTGGTAGCTTATGTCCAATAGCGGATTCGTCAATGCTCCCCTGACTGCCTCTTCCACCTTGTTTGATGTGTCTGAAGCGCCTACGCCGATAGCAGCTACTCCGCCATCAGTCATGATCGCCTTGACGTCTGCATAATCCAGGTTGACCAGGCTTGGTATTGCGATCGTCTCCACTATCCCTTTGATCATTGTTGAGATCAGCTCGTTAGCGACAGCGAATGCCTGCTGTACAGGCAGATTGCCTGCGATATTGACAAGCCTGTTATTGTCTATGACGATGACTGTGTCTGATACTTCCCTCAGCTGGGTGAGTCCGAACTCAGCCTTGTCTATCCTTGCCCTCTCTATCTTGAATGGCATCGTCACTGTGCCGATGACTATTGCGCCCATGTCTTTTGCGATCTTGGCGACGACTGGAGCGGCTCCTGTCCCTGTTCCTCCTCCGAGTCCTGCGCATACGAAGACCATGTCTGCTTCCTTCAGTGATTCCCTCAGGGCCTGCATGCTCTCTTTTGCCGCCTCTGCTCCTTTCTGCGGGAATCCTCCGCAGCCAAGGCCTCTTGTGAGATCTTTGCCGATCATGAACCTTTTGTCTGCTTTTGTGATACTGAGGTGTTGTGCATCTGTGTTCACTGCGAGTATCTCTGCACCGCTTATGCCTTTCCTGTGAAGCCAACTCACCATATTGTTGCCTGCTCCGCCTACACCTATGACTTTTATCGATGCCTGTGTCACTTCGAATTCAGGCTGGTCTTGTTCTTGGCTTTTTAACGCTTCTTGCACAACGAAATCCATGGTTTAACCCCCTTGTTTTTTTTTGTTTTTTGTTTTTATTTTATTATCGGTTAATTGAAAATATAGCCCAGAGTATACAAATCTTTATATACTACATTGTACTATATCCTCTTCAGAAGTCAGATTTTACTTGCGCCAACAAGTATTATCGTATATCAATCATATATCTCGAAACGAGTTTTCGCCAAAAAACTCGATTTTCTTATTTTTATAGAAAACATATATTATATAAATATATTTCTGGCTTCAAATGTGTATATTGCAGTATATATTAGTATGGTTTTTTGTATATTGGTTGGGTGTTTTGGTTTATCACTATTTAGTGATTTAAATGAAAAGATTTAAATAAATGACTGAGAAATGTTTCTTATGGCGCTCTACATCATCGGCATAGGCCTTTCTGATGAGAAAGACATAACAGTAAAAGGCCTTGAGATCGTGAAAAAGGCGGATTTCGTCTATCTTGAGAATTATACTTCTATACTTCAGTGTCCTATCTCTCATCTGGAAAAACTTTACGGCAAGAGGATAATCCTTACAGATAGGGACATGGTCGAGAAGAGAGCTGATGAGATCCTGGAGAAAGCAAAAACAAAGGATGTTGCTTTCCTTGTCGTGGGGGATCCTATGTCTGCCACTACCCACATCGACCTCATGCTCAGGGCGAAGGAGAAGGATATCGATGTCAGAGTGATCCATAATGCATCGATCCTCACTGCAGTAGGGATAACGGGGCTGCAGCTATACAAATTCGGAAAGACGACAAGCATACCTTTCCCTGAGAACGTGAAAGCAGAGACGCCATATAATGTCATTGAGATGAACAGGAAAAACAATATGCACACCCTTGTATTGCTTGATATTGATGTCGAGAAAAATAAGTTCATGAAGGTGGATGAGGCGATAAGGATATTGCTTGGGATCGAGAAGAACAAGAAGAAAGATATGATAACTGATGAAACAAGTATGATAGGCTGCGCAAGGCTCGGCTCAGATGACCAATTCATCAAGGCAGGGAAAGCGAAAGACCTGCTGGAGGTTGATTTCGGAAAACCGCCCCACTGCCTCATCATGCCTGCTGAGATGCATTTCATGGAAGAAGAGGCATTGAAAGAATTCTGTTGAAATTTTAGGGAGATAGAGTAAGATTATATCCCATGATAATATCTCAGGATTAAATTCTCAGAACGGATCAAACAACGCCATCAGGATTATCGTACCCTGCGACGGGGCTGCACTCCTCTGTCGTCTTTATATTGAATGTCCTGTCTCCTGTAGGCTGCAGGGGGTATTTTCTCTCATACTCCTCCAAGAGGAGATAGCTGTTCCCCAAGGGCATGATGTTGGGATAGACATTGAACCTATGGTATGAATCCAGCTTTATGTAATCGAAGCCAGGGTATATGTTCTCCGGGACCCACAATGCCCTCTCATAATTGAGTATGTAAGCCTCCGGGTCATCCATCTCCCTGTAGCATCTTCCTCTCCAGAACTGGAAGTCAAGATAGCTGTCGGGGTATACATCATCTGCGGTATCCGGATCCTCATAAACGATGCCCGGATATACAAAAGACTCCATACCGCAGCAATAAGAAGGCGATGTATTGCCTTCAAACCTGAAAAGGAAGCTCGGTGCAGAGTAGTTCTCGAATATGTAACTGCCGCTTTCAACAAGTTTGACGAATTGGGCATCATCTATCAGCCTTGTGTTCACCCTGCTTATGTTTATCTTCCTGTTCAGATAGCCGTGGGACATAACAGCGATATATGGGTCCATGAAATCAGATACATCAAACTCAGCAGTTATCGGGGGAGGATATCTCTCCCATTTCGCTATTCCTGAGCTGTTTATCATATACCCTATCCTCATGACTGCCCTGACTTTCCACGGCCCGGTCTCATAATCCTGCTCAAGATGGATATCATATATTGTGAAATTGAAATCTGCTCCGAGCTCTTTTCGCGTCGTATTAGCAAGCTTACCCATCCAGAACTGCATGTTCTCCATCCCATAGATCTGCATCTTTACCAGCTGGCCCTCATCAGTTATGATAGGGAGGTAACTCTCGTTCACTGCCATCTGGAATGCCTCTGAGGCATTCCTGAAAAAAAACTTCTTGGTTATCAAAGGGCCGCTGTTCGTCTGGTTGAGGTACAAGAACATGAAATTCAGCGCATTGTGGCTCATGCCGTACAATGCCCTCTGGGCATAGACCTCCTCAAATGATCTCACAAAATCATTCATTGAGCTTATCCTCGATTCTGCGATAGGAAGCTTTGATTTCATGGGTATGTCCGCCTGGAGCTTGAAATACAGCACGAACATGGTGACTATTAGCACAGATATCAAGGTGAAGAATATCGCTTTCTTGCTGCGGGGCATCAGTCTCATCTCCAAACTCTCACCTCGACGATGAAAGGGTCTGAAAGATTGACCTTGTTGAAAACAACTACTGCCATCTTTTTTGCAGAGATCGTGATATCGGACTCGTTCTCCATCCCCCCGAAAGTGGAATTCTTTAGGTAGATGTCTGTGCCATTTATCAGCAGGCGTATCCCATAATACTCCGGGATCACATCTTTCATCACAAACCTGGTGAGGTTATGCGCAGAATAGGTCTTGCAATCTGCGCCTTCACAGGGCTGCTCACCTTTGGCTGTGTCTTCCATATAAGAGAGGGCGATCTGCTCAAGAAGTGTGTTATCAAGATTGGTTATATTTCCATTGAGCACAAGCGCCTGGACATAAGGGATCGTCCCTGAGACTGAAGCGACAGTGGTATGCGCAAGGAAATCGATAACATCCTGAGCATAGAAATAAGGCTGCTCTTTCCTCGTCTCATCAAGATAGAAAGACCATATGAGCACGAATCCTATGACTAATATGACCATGGCGATGGAGACATCAACTGTAAAAAAATAACCTCTTTTTTTCATTGTAGATATCAAAACTTTCCATTGTGGATCCGATTTTAATCCCGAGTTAAGCATGATGGAAGAGGTAGAGTTCAACTTACCTTAATCCCATGTCACAACAACCATCTTCACGGGTTTTCCATTGTAATAGACTATCCTTGTTGTCCTTGCTATGTTCTCTGCGTCGACTACGAGCTTGCTCTTCTGTTCGCTTACTGTTACCTCTACAGGAGTTCCTGAACAGCAGACCACAGAATATTTCTTATTGTCTGAACTGTCAGTATATGTTATCTTCGATCCACTTGAAGAGTATTCGCATGATGCCTCATCTTCCTTGAAAAGGACGCAGCCATTGACGCCGTCGCATCTCGGGTCGCAGACAGGGTAGGCTTGTGTCTCTGTGCCTTTGACAGTGCAGTCAGGATTGCAGTCTATGACAATCGGGCATACCTGGTCAAAATTCACGTCCGTGATAGTCTCCTGCGGCTTTATCTCCACATCATCTTTTCTCTGGCTCTTCCTCTCCTCTGCTGAAGCCACAAGCCTCTGGAATCCGCTCGGGACCCCTTCCAGGAAATAGCTGCCGTCTGATCCTGTCGGCTGGGAGCATATCTCATAATAGCAGACCTTTGCGCCTGCAACAGGTTCGCAGATCCCATCTTCGCAGCATTCCACTCTTCCTGATGCTTCGCCGGTCGTATCTATCCCGAAGTGGACTATTGAAGGTGTTCCGTTCAGGAAATCATCAAATGGGGTTATCTTCAGGTCAAGGAGCTGGTTCGTGAATTCGGTCACCCAATGGTAAGCATAGGATTGCTGGCCATCATCAGCCACGGATGCTATCTTCTTCCACAATCCGCTGCTGTCCATATATTCCAGATGATATGTTAATGGGATGTTCTTTGAAGTCTGTCTTGTGAAGGTTATGTCAAATTCAGGCGTGTTGAGGACAGATGAAGCGAATGGGGAGCCTATGGCGATCACGCCGCAGTCATCATCTCCTGCACCTGAAGGCTTGCTGACAAATATATTGCCTGTGGCATCGACAAGATTCTGTATCTGCCCTACTTCCTGTCCGTAATAATTGCCTTCCCCTGATGTGCCGAGGGCCTCATTGCAGTAATCATTGTAGCAGTTTGACTTCGTGACATCTGCGCATGCTTTCTCCTCTTTCACGCCAGTCTTGTAGATGTGGTTGAGGTAGAGCTGCGTGCCCTCTGAATCCGTATCAAAGTGGATGTCGTAGATCTGGTTATAGAGCTGGTTGTCATGGAACATGTTATTGTCTGAATTTGCCGCCTTTATGCCGTATGAATAGTTGTAGATGTTGCAGTTCTTTATCTCGACATTGCTGAAGCCTGACAATGATATCCCTGTGCCTGTCCTTTTCATGAAGAGATTCACCAAAGCATCAACATCGTTCTGGTTTATCGTCTCAACACCGCTCAATTCATCTGAGGTATAAAGATTGCTGCATGTTGTGTCTTGTAAGATTGAATTATCTGCCATGGCCTGCAGAAGATAAAGATCCCCTCCATCCAATCTGCCATTCCTGTTCAGATCACCAGGTGATGGGCATGATTGGCTGTTTATTAGTGCATAATAAGTAGAACTATCACTATACGATACTGATCCATCCTGATCTACGTCCCCGCAAGGGTCTTCCATTATGCCCACCATTATAAAATTTCCTATGTTCAGATCAGCGTAGCTCACTATCCCGCTATAATCCAGATCGCCAAGAGGATAATTCTGTGTGTCTCTGACACATACTATGTTCCCCCCAACTTCTGAAGTCGTGGATGTAAAAGAAGGGAGATCACTGCTAAAATCAACACTTCCCGAATTATCTATGTCTCCGCAGGCAGGAAGCACTGCGACATCTGCCCTATTAGGCCTTAAGTGGAAAAGGATCAATATATCCTGATTATCTAAAATCCCATTAGTGTTATAATCTCCCTTGATGTATCCGGGAGCAGTGCAGTCGATTGAATTCTGTCCGGTTGATATTGCCAAACCTACTCCTCTAAAATCGGAATCATCCACTTTTCCGTCAGAATTGTAATCATTGCCGCACAGATCAAAATTGAATGTCGTACGGGGAGTTCCGGAAAGCAGAGGGTCGTATAATGTTGAGTATATCAGATAAACATCCTCATAATCATAATATCCGTTGTAGTTCGCATCACCATGCAGGTTGCAGCTGTAGCCTGGCTTGATCGTGGCTCCATCGCAGTCCAATGTCAGGTCTCCAGCCATTATTTTTATTATGCCATCGCTGTATTGATCAGGTATAGAATACTCTCCTTTACATAATATTGTGTCATGTATTATCTCCATGTCATCGTAAGGTGTGGTGCATAGCCCGCAAACGACGCCTGTGCATGCGGCGCTTGTGCAGTCATAATCACATACATCACCTATCCCATCGCTGTCGCAGTCTGCCTGATCAGGATTCGGATTAGCTAGGCAATTATCAAGCGTGTCGCAGACACCGTCAAGGTCTGTATCGCCTGAATGGCAGATCGTGAAATCGGCATCGCTTGTGTCAGAGAGCCCGACAGGGCATATCCCTCCTGTTTCAGTAGCATCATCAAGGCCGTAGCATCCTGAATCTGTAGGATAGTCGGCGCAGCCGTTGTTGTCGTTGTCAAGGCTGTCTGAGCATTGTGCTGGAGCAGATGATACGCATGTCCCTGAGCTGCAGAAATAGCCGGGAGTGCAGGCAATCCCGCATCCTCCGCAGTTCGATCCATCATTATTGATATCATAACAGCCAACTGAGCAATCAGTGTATCCTGCCATGCAGACACAGTCCCCGGATGGATTGCATTCTTTGTTTGTTTCACAGCTTGTTCCGGATGGTTTTTGATTGTATGAGCATGATCCTGTCGTGCATATGCCTGGAATATCATAGCACAAGTCATTAGGTGGGTTTGTGCATTCTGAATCAATAGTGCATGAGATGCATTGCCCTCCAAGGCAGGTCTGGCCTGCGCCGCAGATAGCCCCATTATCAATTGCGCTGTCGCAGTCATTGTCCTTACCGTCGCATATTTCCTGTGATGGTATCACCATTCCTGTGCAAACACCCAATCCCGCTGCACTGCATTCCTGGGTTCCTGCCTTGCATTCCCCTATATCTTTTGTCCCAGGATAAGTTGCATCATCATAACATGATGTTATCAGGCTGTAAGCAGTCATTGATCCTTTTGCATTGTCTATTATGCTATCACAGTTATTGTCATAATCATCACAGGCCTCCTGAACCCCCTGGTTCTTGCATTTTGCGCATTCCTTGTGCGCAATATCGCATACAAACGGCTCTGCGCATACGGCTGGATCGTCTGAAACAGTATCATCACAGTCAATCTCGCCGCAAAGCCCCCCTGAAGATGAATAGCTATCCTTGTCATTATCGATGCAGTTCGGCACGCAGCTCATCCTGCCGAAAGTGACATTATTGCTGCCTACCCACATCACTCCGAAATTATTTTCAGTTGGGTTCCAGAGCGCAGATACTATTGGGTTGAAGTAGAGGATATCAGAAGAATTATGGATGTATACGACTTCCTCTTCAGTATTGCCTGGATTCGGATGTGCAATGAGGACTATGGATGGATAAAATATGACAGAATCGCCCCATGCGATCGCATAATCGCCGCCATCCCATGCAAGACCCACATTGCTTGGAGACCTGTATTCAGTATCTGTCATCTGGGTTATCCCTGGAGAAGCCTCTAAGCTGCCCGTGGCAGTGAGCGTCGCTGAAAAAATCTCATTCTTCCCGGGCTTATTGCTGATCCATGCAAGCGCATATTCGCTGTTTGTAGGATTCCATATCAGTGAAGGATTGGAAGAGGAATATTGCGCAGATGGTTCTGTCGCCCTTGTTATCCTGATATCAGCGCCAACCTTGCTTCCTGCAGAGCTTATTCTTGCAAAATAGATATCATAATACGATGAAGATCTCAGATCGTCCCAGGCAAGGCCGTATTCATTGGCAGCCGGGTTCCATGCAAGAGACGGATTCAAGGAATTGTCTGCAGCAGTTGTTATCCTGACGTCGCTTCCTATCTTGTTCCCGTCTGCGCCGATCCTTGCGAAGTATATCTCATTATTTAAGTTCCTGGAATCGACCCATGCGACGCCATATTCATTGCTTGATGGGTTCCATGCAAGAGACGGATTAAAGGAGTTATAAGCATCGTTTGTTATCCTGACGTCGCTTCCTATCTTGTTCCCGTCTGCGCCGATCCTTGCGAAGTATATCTCATAATTCCCGTCCCTGTAATCGACCCACGCAATGCCATATCCTGAGCCTGTCCAGACAAGAGAGGGCGAGATTGACTCGACTGCGCCCGGGATTGTCGCTGATGTCACCTTCACATCATTTCCTATCTTGTTTCCGCTTGCATCGGTTTTTGCAAAGTAAATATCCGATGACGAGCCTGACCCCCCATACTGCAACCAGACAAAACCATATTCAGATCCTGTGCATGCGAATGATGCTGCAGCGCTATGTGAGATAAGAACCTCTTTCCCTATTGCATGGCAAGTGCAATGCCCGTCCCCGCAGACATCATAGCCGCTTATGCATCCTGCCAGGAAGAATGCTGCTGACAGGACTAGCAAGAACACCATGCATTTCCTGTTGTTCGTGATGTTTTTCATGTTGGTTGGATCCCCATATACTTTGTCTGGGTTTTTGGTCATTTTCGGATGTTTTTGATTTTGTTTGGTTAACTTAATTTTTCATGGTTTTTCATTTGCAGCATAAATTCGCAGCACACCACCACCAATTGCTGCCAAAAAATAATACGGGGGTAAAACCAAAGTTAGCCTGGCATTGAGCATATTCTGACAAAAAGGATATATACCCCCCTGATAACCATCCTGATGGGCAAGTTTGGCTTAAGATGCATTGTTTATTTGGAGCATCGAATTCTTTTGTTGAATCAACTACATCAACAATATTATTACCTGCAATGCCTCCCTTACTGCCGTCATCAAGATGGCCGTCGCCCACCTCACTCCATAGATGGCTCTGCACTCCGCCAGTCGCAGAGACGATCACCATCGCGCCTATGATCACCGCAAGCGCTGCAAGTATGTAAAAATGCTTTTTCTCGATGTTTATTTTCAGTTCCATTTTCTCACTCTCCTATTTTTTGTTAAAGATCATTTTTATTTATCATGGCTTTGTGCAGCAGCAGCCATATATTGCGCCGAGCCAGCCTTCGGGGACAAAACAGTCTCCTGTAGGCCCTACGTTCAGCTCATCATTGCCATTGCATATTGTGCCAACACCAACGGCCCACTGCCTGCATGTGCCTGAAGTGCTGTAAACATCCGAGCAAACGTCTGCGCATGCTCCTTCATAAGTGCATGAGCTGCTGCATCCATCTCCATTGATATCATTCCCGTCATCGCAAAACTCACCTGCATCAATTGCACCATCACCGCAAGCCGCAGCCTGAGCAGTATACTCGCAGCATATTGTCTTCGTATACGGCGAAGGCGTTCCTGCGCAGCCAGCAACATGTGAATCATCAGTGTTCCCGTCTCCATCAAAGACAGTTGTAATACATGTTCCAGTGTCGCATATTCCTGTGCCGTCGTAAATGTGACATGTTATTATGCCTGAATCGACACTCAGGCAAACATCATCATCATAGTAAGCAGGCGTCAGGCTCACATGGCTGTCATCTGCCCTGAATTTGCTGAAGATTACTGCTTTGCCTGCTGCACTGCAGTCTGCCCCGAGCGTCCTGCCCTCAATCCTGCAGCATACATCATTCAGGTAATAATCCATTGTTCCTACATGCGAATTATAGGGCCTGTACAACGAGAACAATCCTATCTCGCCTGCTGCTGCATCGCAGGAGGATTTTATTGCACATATAAGGTCAGGCGTCACGGGCGGAGGCGTGCAAGTTCCTGCAGTGCAACTCTCCCCTGCTGCGCAGACGTTTCCACAGGAGCCGCAGTTATTCGGGTCTGACTGCAGATAAACCTCACAGCCATCATCATACAGCCCGTTGCAGTCAGCATATCCTGTATCACATATAAGAGTGCATGTTCCTGTTGAACACTGCTCTGCAGCATTAGCGGCATCCCAGCAGGCATGACCACAGCTGCCGCAGTTGTTCAAATCGCTCTCCAAGATTATAGGCAGTCCTCCACAGCAATCATCAGCCGCGCAGTCCTCTCCAACACCACACACCAAATCACCGCAATATTCATCCCTGCAGAAGGCTGAGCATCCGTCTCCAGTCACCATATTCCCATCATCACAATACTCTCCTGACTCGACAAGGCCATTTCCGCAGAAAGGCTTCGCTTCCTGCACAGACACATTGACCCTGTAATGCCTGCTGTCAGGCACTGATGAAGTATCCCAGTAATAGTTAGTATATTCGATATCTATGCTTGTGATTGCAATCATTCCTGAATCTGTAGATATCTTAACAGGTATCCTGCATACTCCGTTAAGAGGTTCTGGGCATGATTCGATCAAGCTTTTTAGTGTATCCTTGAAATCGCTTTTTTCAGTGAAGAAAACAGTGCTGGATTTTGTGTAATCTGAAGTTCCATCATCATTTATATCAAATACAAAGTTCTGCACATCCTCTCCAATAAAACCAATATTTGCTTTATAGATGTTTGCAATTTTAGGGATATTCAGATAGATTGTTTTTGGCTCGACTGTACATTCTGCAGAGCAGCCGTCTCCGTCCATATTGTTCCCGTCATCGCATCTCTCGATAGGATGGCCTGTCCATGCTGCCTTCTGCACTATGCCATCGCCACATGTTTCTATCAAACATGATGCAGAGCAGCCGTCATTGTCTGCAGTATTGCTGTCGTCACACACTTCGCCGCATTCAAGCATTCCATCGCCGCATGCATTATCGGGCCTTGAACAATCATTTATGCAGCCGTCGCAATCGATGTTATTGCTGTCATCACATTGCTCACCCATATCAACGACTCCATTCCCGCATACAATGTTAGTGCATAATGATGCATCAAACCCAGTGCAGTCGAGCAAGCATGATAGTGTTCCGCCAGTTGCGCCGAAATCAGTGCATTGCTTTCCATCTAAAACATTCCTATCGCAGGCTTCTGCATCTTCTTTGAGATTATTACCGCAGACAGCAATAGTCTGGCCGCATTTATCAAATGCTGCAGACCTCGCATTTTGGAATTCGGCCACTGCGAGGGTGCCATAATAAAACACCACATAGTTTGAAGCGCCTGCAAAAATCTTCGGCTCCCATGAGATCTGCTGTGTCTCTGTGATCTGCATATCAGCATAATTGGCCGTTTCACTTCCTGGCTTTACCCTTGTGAAATATATGGGCCTTATGCCGCTGCCTTCAGCAGACTCCCTGAAATAAGTTATGCCATAATCCTGAGCAATATCATTCCAGGCTATAGTCGGGTACTGGCAGATCAGGTTATCCGTAGTGACCCTTATATCATCATTTGAATCTATGTTGGTGTCGCCGTTCAGATCCTTCTTATTCCCATCAGAATCAAGCCTCGTGAAGTATATCTCTTCCTTGTGGTATTCAGACCAGCTGATTTTCCTTTCTTCCTCCCAAACGACAGCATATTCATTGAGATCATTGTTCAATATTATTGATGGATTTTGCGACCTGCCGATCTCATTTGTCACTCTCTTCTCAACGACATTTCCTCCATGGATATCAAACAATGAAATGAATATATCATAATTGTCGGCACCGAGGTTTTTATCCCATGCAGAAATGTATCTGCTGTCAGCAGGATTCCATACAGGATTTGAAAATGATTGCGCTCCATCTGAAGTTATGCTCTTCTTTCCTGTGTTTAGTACATTGCCGTTGCTGTCAATTTCTAAAAAGAAAAGATTTTGCGATGGTAGATCCAACCATAAAACGCCGTAAGAGCTTCCTGACCATACTATCTTCGGAAGGAAAGATCCTAATCCTCCGATCTGCTTGGGCGCTGTCACTGTGCCTGAAGAGTCGACAGTCGCAAAATAGACCTCATAAGTATTTGCATTCAGATCGTGCTGTTCCCATACTATTCCGAATCTTGAACCATCCCATGCGACTGATGGCTGCCATGCCTGCATGGGCGCTACTGAAGTTGAGATTTTGATAGGGGCTGACAGGTTAACTCCATTATTATCAGTCTCGACAAAATAGACCTGCCATTGGCTCATTGATATAGAAGGGTTATATTCAGACTGCTGCCACACAACACCATACCCTGTCGGCGTCTGGATTGCATTGGTTGATTGGGAGTAGATGTCTGTCAGAGGTATGCCTTGTGAAGGAGGGGTAGGGGGAATATCATCGATTATGCCATTGCAGTTGTTGTCAACACTGTCGCAGATTTCTGCTGCGCCAGGGTATACCAGGATATTATTGTTATCGCAATCTGTTCCGCCGCATGCAAGGGAAGGGTATGAATCAAGGTCGCTGTCTATGCATGGGCAGGGCAGGTCTGCTCCGCTGCAATCTTCATCTATTCCATTGCCGCAGATCTCTTCTACAGAAGAATGTATAGAAGGATTGTTATCATCGCAGTCAGGCAAAATTGTTGAACCTGTACATCCTGACAGGTCTGTTCCAAATTCGCCATATCCATCATTGTCAATATCACCGCACTGTGTACAAACTATCAGGTAAGGGTTTTTTAGAGGATCCCCTACTCCTCCTTCATCTATAGTATAAAAGCCGTACCAATCATGCTTCCCATCATTGTCTGTCTCTATCTCTGATCTTATCCTGAAGGAAGTATCCCTATTATTACTTATATCTTGTGAGACATAGCTTATGACACTTAAGGATTTCCAACCAAATTCATCTGAAGAAGTGACCAGGGTGCCTATATTGCTGTTATAAGCAGTTACGCTATATGGGTTCCCGACAGCAGTATAATCAGGTATATGATCAACAATCACATTCCCTACGCCCACAGGCGGCGATCCTTCCACATCATCCCCTCTTAAAAAACCCAAGTAGAGATTTAACTTCGCTAATTTGATTTCCCCTACGACAGAAGGTTTTGGAAATTTCACAAAACCCCTGTATTTGTCGTTTAGCTGATTATCTCCTGTAAGGATGTTGGAGCCTGCAAATACTGCTCCTCCGACTGAATAACCATCTGAATCCTCTTTGTTTATATTAATGCAAGTCGGACTTACAAAACTGCTGCACAGTATTCCTGAGATTATCAGAACAACTGCCCACATCCCTAATCTCTTTGATTTTTTCATGTTCTTTTACCCGAAATCAAAAACCAAAATTTCCTGTTCGCTGCCGCCGTATTCAGCAGTCTTCTTGTAGCCATAATTCTGGGTTATCGGCTGGGAGCTCCATAATATGTCCCCTGACTCCGTGCTAATGCCATATTCAAGCTTGTACTCCAAGGCATCATCGTCAGGATCAGATGCAGGTTCCCATTTGACCACTGCTGACTTATCATAGACTTCCCCTCCGTTAGGCTCTATAAGGAATGGTTCTGGTGCCTGAGGGGGAAGATTTCCTGTGACTATGAGGAGATTGCTTGATGGGACCACAGTGTTCGCTGATGCCGCTATGAAAAAATATTCCGGCTGGCCTATCTCTGTAGGTGAATATGAAGCATCATGGGTGACATATCTTGCGGGCCATTGGACTGATGCTACATTATTGCTGTCAAATGATGCAGTCAATCCTATGTCCTCAACCACATCATCATTGACAAGATCGCCGAACCAGTCCATGAGCAGGGTATTGTCATCTTCCCATATGTCGAAGGTTACGCTCTCGCCTTCACAATACCCCTTTCCGAATGCCATTAGGGCCACAGGCGTGCCGTCTGAAACTATAGTATCTGACCATAGTGCAGTTGATATCTCACATCTGCAGTCCGGATCCTGAGAATCGATATAGCCGTCGCAGTCATTGTCAAATGTATCGCTGCAGCTTGTTTCTGAAGATTCAGGAGGAGAGGGGGGAGTGCAGGTCTGGGGTACGCCGCTGATGCAATTATCCATCGTTACTTGGCAGAAACCCAGGCCGCATGTTGTCGAGCCTAAGTCTTCATCTGTCTGGCCGTCGCAGTCGTCATCAAGATTGTTGCAGGTCTCGGCCTGGGGATTTGCTTCACCGACGCATCCGCCCCACTGCCCGGTGTAACCATAAGCAAGGCATACTGTCGTGCATTCGAATGGCACACCTCCGCATTCTATTGTTGAGCTAGTGCATACAGATGTCTGTTCGCATGTCTGTGTTCCTGCATTGCATTCGCCCACGCCTTCTGTCCCTGGCGCACCAGTATAACAGGATTGAGTAAGAGTATAATCTGTTGCTGAACCTGGTGTGTTGTCTGTATAGCCGTCGCAGTCATTGTCCAAGCCGTCGCAGATCTCTGGTGAGGAGGGTTTTGGCGTGCATGTCCCTGACCATTGGCCGCCGACACAGGTCTGGTCGGCAGTATTCGCGCATTCTGTCAATCCGCAGCTTATTGTCCTAGTCTGGCCATCGATGCATTCGCAGCCTTCATCTATCTCAGTGTCGCAGTCATTATCGATGCCGTCGCATATTTCCATGGCAGAAGCGCAGCTTCCTGCGCTGCATGATGTTCCAGCAGAGCATGTTCCTGAACATGCTAATGTTGTGTAAGTGCAGCTCCCTGCACCATTGCAATGATAATCATTTAATGTCCCTGTTCTTGCGCAAGTCCCGCTGCAGCCAGTATAAGTGCAGGCTGTGTCTGTTCCGCATTGTGTTGTCGATGGCATGTTCGTAGAAGCGCATCCTACTCCCTCATTGCAGTAATAATCCTTGCATTGCATATCTGTGCCGCATGAAGTTAAGTCTAAGTCACCAATAGTTGAGAGGTAATCGGTTTTTCCGTCGCAGTTATTGTCTTTCCCATCGCATATCTCTGCAGCTCCTGGCTTTATTGCTGGATCATTGTCATTGCAGTCCTTGTTTGCTCCTGCAACAGCCCCGCAATAGCCGTCCCTGTCATTGTCAAAGCAATAGCATCCACTGCCGGATGGTCCAATGTTGCATCCTGTGCCAGTAGGGCAACTACCGCTAGGTTGTGAACTATAACAGATACCAAAAGACTCAACCAAGCATTCAGAAGATCCCATGATCATTCCAGAATTGGCAGACAATTGGCCAAGTTGTCTTGTATAACTCCCGCTGCAACCGCACTGGCTACCGCATGACTTGACTAACACCAGGGCATGGTCGCACTGGCTGTCCCCATTGCTATCATCACAATAACATTTGCCTGATGCACACTCGCTCCCGGAAGGGCAACTATCAGCGGGAATTTGACTTGTACAGGAACTAAAAGAGTAGACCGGGCAGGCCCAGTTTCCCTGGCAGCCGCAGAAAGATGGACAATCCTTTTTCATTATCACTGCTGCATCAACAGGCTGCAATGTTCCTGCAAAAACAGCAAGAGCAAGCAGCATGGCAATGAATATAGCAAGGAATGATTTCAATTTTTTTGTTTTTGTTCCGGGAATTACCATTCTGTTATCCTTATCCATTCCCGTCCAAACCTTCCTTTTCCATGCCATCTACTTCTTCACCCCGCATGGCACAGTATTCACGCTGGCATCCTTGTTGCCCAGCGCATTGTATTCCACAATTATAGGGTCCCCATTCAGGTCCAGTATAGGGCTGCCGTACTCATCTACCTGGTATCCCTTGATAGGTATGAGATTCCCGTTCTCATCCTCAAAGTATACGCAGAACTTTTCATAATTGAACTCTGTCTTAAGCGCGTCATAATTGCCGACTATCTGCTTCAGCTTTGAGTCATCCACCTTGTTCCCTTTTATGAAAGAGACAGGGCTCTCTGTGCTCAGCAGCTTTGTTATCTTCTCCCCTTTCTCAGAAAGCATCCTGTTGTCCTGGGATTTTGACATCGATACCATTATCCCCGTGAACATTATGAAGACAGCGACGAATATGAAGACTGCAACTAGAATGTCTATTGACCATGTCTGCGCTTTATTGATAAGACACACCTCTTTTCCCTATTTGAACCCGTTTTTAGGCTTATTACTGAAAAATGATATATAAATATTGTGCTTTTGATGCTTAAAAACAGCATGATAAATGATGATTATGCCAAGATAGAAATTCACTGGCCGACTGCCTTGTAGTTCACCTCAAATGTCCCTGTGCCAGGATATTGGCCAGGCAGGATGTTCAGGCGGCTGTGTTTGTCAGGGATCGCATCATCCTGCACGCTGAGATAGATATCATAATTATTTATGGTCTCATAATCAGCTGTAAGGTAATAGTTCGATTTTGCCTGGTCAAGTATCCTGAACTGATCGATTATGGATTGTGCATTGTCCACACCAATCTCTGTAGGAGGGTATGAGCCCACATAAAAAGCGTCTCCTGCGATGAGATTGATATTCACATCTTCCTCAGAATCTGCCGCCTGGTTCCCGTCTATGAACATCCTCATCTTCGCATCGCTCTTGCCTGAATTCAGGTTCTCCCATGTCAGAGCGACGAAATGCCATCTATCCCCTAATGCCAATGAAGTCGAGTCCACTGCGAATGTGCCTGAAGGGGATTTTATAAGGAAAGTCAGGGAGTTGCCGAGCCTTGAGAGGGATAAACTTCCAGAGCTCCCCTGCAGATAGAAAAGGTATTGTATGCTGCCTGTATTAAGGACGGGCTTGAACCAGAACTCGACAGTGCCATTGCCAGTATCAAGTATGCCGGCCGCATCATAAGCAAGCTTGTCTGCGGCGTCAAGCTTCACTCCGCTGCCATACCTCGCATCGGCTATCTCGGCCCCTCCTGAAAGCGGAAGGGGCATGCCTCCTTTTTCGGCAGCAGTGCTTGAATCATAGCTCGCATAGAACAATGTATTCTTGTCTGCCGCATAAGAGCTGTACTTTGCAAAATCCTTGTCTATATCAAAACATGTGATGTAGATATTGTCGTAAGGTGAGCTGTCTGGATCGCATGATGAGTCATAATCCCTGAACTCGACATCCTTCATTGTCTCATAACCGTTGTCTTTCTGCTTTATCGTCGCCTTCACAAAATTCACGCCGGAATCGTCAATAACATTGGCAGATATCCTTGCCTTGTCCATATAATTGAACTCGTTGAGCGGGAGCTCGTCGAAATATATGAAAACATCAACACTCTTTATTTCAGGAGGTGAGATATCGGCCACTGTCGCGAATGTGTTTTTCTTCTCATTGTTGATATAGACTGGGATATCATCTTCATCCGAATACCTCTGAGATGCCCCTTTCTGGTCGCCTACATCTATCCTGAAGCAGTATGCTGTCTCGGCAATCAGGTCAGTGAGCCTTATCCTGAAATTTCTCATGAGGCTATTCTCCTTGGCCTCCTGGACCATGTTTTCCCATTGAGGGCATACCTCATTGTTTAGGATCCCATATCTTACTGCTGCCTTCGCAGATTCGTTTGTCGTGAAGACAAGTGTTGCGGACTTGTCGGCGATATCAAGAACTCCGACTGCAGGTGAATAAGGCCTTGACTCATCAGGCTCTATCCCCGGAGGGGGATTGCACCAGTCGAAATTGACGCATCCTTTCATGCATTCGTCTACAGGCGGATTCAGTGCCGGCTCGAATGCAAGGTCAAAATCATTCTCTTTCGTGCATATGTTGTCAGGATTGCCCATGTACAGCTCGCCAAAGGCATAATTCCCTTGCTGGCAATAGCACCTTCCACCCAGGCAGTAGCTTTTCGGGCCCACTGTTGTCACCTTATTGCATGGGTCATCCCCATTCAGCACAGTTATCTTGCCTTGCGTCTTTTTCACCTGGTTTATGCCCTTGTAGACTGCATTCGATGCGCCTTCAAGGGTTACAGAGACCTGCTGGTTATACAGCTTATCCATATACATAAGGGTAAGGATATTCTTGCCTGGACCGATGTTGTTTATGTGGATCTCGTAAGGGTTCCCCTCGACATATTCGGGCATTGTGAAATTCCTGGTATAGCCGTCCATAGACTGCTGCGCAAGCTCGAGCTCTGCAACCACTGTGTCCATGATGTCCTGCGCAACCTTGTCCCTCCTCGCATCGTTCATGTCTATTATATTCTCGCTTGTGATGGCGAAGAAGACTACGAAGATGCCCATCATCACAGAAGCGAGCACTATGAATTCGAATGCTGCCTGGGATTTCATGTTTCGCATTTTCTTGCATCTCAAAGTTTATTGAGGCTTGTCATACACTTCCACATAAGAGCCTTTGTTCACGAACCTGTATTCAACAGTGCATGAGCTGGGATCGATAGGGCAATTATAAGGTATAGTGAATGTCTTTCCTGAAGGCACATTCACTGAGACAAAGGAATCGAATGTTATCTCCTGCGGCATCTCCTCATCATCGATGTATGAGACTGTTATCGAGGTTCCTCCAAGAGAGATATCATCGATCAGCTTGATCCCGTCACGGTAAGGGAATGTCAGCTGCCTGTCGAGATAAGCGCCTTCGCTATATATTGCATAAGGCCCTTCAATTTCAAGCTTCCCCCTAATGTAGCCTGTTGATCTTGATATGTCCCCGATTATCCAGTTTGTTCTGTCTCCAGCAAGGATGCTGTAAGGGATTATATGGGTTACTGTCTGCCCGCCTGCGATTATCTTTATGCCTATGCTGTTCCCATTCACTTCATTGATGTCGGCTGAGAGCGCAGATCCTGTATTAAGGCCGGTCATTAAAGGGGATTTTGAACTTGATTCTGACCCGGATGAATCATAATAACTGAATGCAGGCTGTTGAGGCGATAGATCTTTCAGGTAGTACAAGTAAAGGTTGCCTGATTCTTCCAGCGTAATCCCTACCGAAGGCAAGGGGTTCAGCAAAGCCACATTATCGTTATCTATGCCTCTGCGAAGGTTGCTTGAGCCTATGAGGATGTTAAGATTCCCGTTAAGCTCTTCAAGGTCTATGCTCGCTGAAAGGCCCTTGTCAAAGCTCTCATAAGCATATGCTATGTCCTGAGGGTTCTCCTCTTTGAATACTCCTTCCTTTATCAGCTCCTGTTGTGAAGCCCTTGCATAATCCATCAATATCCTCACAAAATCATTATAGATTGCGCTTAAGATGACGGCTTCCTCATACCTTCCTGAGTATAACACGACATCGCTCTCTCTTGCCTGGACTGTTATGCTGTGCCTTCCGGGAGCATAGTCAATAGGTATCAGAAGGCTGTCCATCTTCACATTGGAGAAAGAGATGATCTCTTTTTGGGAATAATAATCGCCTGTCCTGAACACCATCTCGTTCTTGTTTGGGGAAACCTCGATATCGATGACTCCTGCAGGCATATCGAACTTCACTGTCCTTTTCGAAGGCTCCCCGAGATAGAACACCTCCTCTGCTGCAGAAGTCAGGTCATCGCCTATCTTCACGAGCTTTGATTCTGTCACCCCTTCGCTGACCTCAGAGGAATAGCTGTAGAAGATATAGACTGCAGGCACCATTATCGCGAAAACAAGCCCCACTACCATGAGGTATTCTACAGAAGCCTGGGCTGAAGAGAATGCTGGAGCTTTTGCTAGACCTCTTTTTTTCATATGGTAGAATTAGCATAATGCATATATAAAGTTTTGGCTCGGGATATCCTTTCTCTGCCTTCCCCTAGCCCTGGGCCCCAGCAATATGCATCAGCAGTTCTTGTAGTAGATATCCTGATAATAATGTGTCAAACCTATTATCGTGCTGCTGTCTATCGCCGGAGATCTTCCAGGCACTATGCTGACTTCAGGGTCGCTTGTAGAGAGGTCTCTTCCATAGACAATATACGCTGCAGGAGAACAGATGCTGCAGGTATTATAGCTCCATACTGCCTTGCTGCCATAGATCTTCGGATTAGTTGCACCATAATCCAATGTGGATATCTGCGTCACTGTGTCCGAAGCGATATCATAAAGGAATATGGGGTATTTTGTCGATGGGCTTGTGATCGTCCCTGCATAGGCTATCTTGCCGCCATATACAGAAGGGCGGTTATTTGAAGCGGATGTCGCGGGAATTTTTGTTTTTGCATCTGCTGCGAGGCATCCTCCTGGCTGGCCGTTTTTTGCGAGGTCGCAGAAATAGATGTCGCCTGATAGCGTCCATGCGATGATGTTCCCATTGGAGTCAGGGTCCGCCTTCCATCCTATCATATCACTTATCTGGGTCTTGGTGTCTAATGCGAGGCATCCTCCTGGCTGGCCGTTTTTTGCGAGGTCGCACATGTAGACATCAAGGGCGCTTGAACCCCGTTTATGAGACCAAATTATGAGATTCCCGTCTATTGAGGGGTTGAAATCCAGATTACTGTCTTCTGTAACCCTTGTCTTCAGGTCATTCTCAAGGCATCCACCATCCTGGCCGTTTTTTGCGAGGTCGCACATGTATATCTCGCCTGAAGTCTCAGCCCCGGTCCCGTCGCTCCAGACAATCACGTTCCCTGAGATCCTTGTGACAACTGGATTGTTGTCAGTGACTGCTGCCACTCTTGTCTTCAGGTCATTCTCAAGGCATCCACCATCCTGGCCGTTTTTTGCGAGGTCGCACATATAGACTGCTGTAGCCGGATCAAGATGCCCTGCGAAATGATTCCATACGATGATGTTTCCGCTTATGTCAGGATTATAATTCTTTGAATCTGATGTCAATTTTGTTGAAACGCCTATATCATTTATGCCATCGCAATTATAATCTCCCTGCACAAAGCATTTTGGCAGCTGCGGATAGGCTGCACCATCACAATCCGGATTATCCCATCCCCCCAACACACATGTCCTTGTCCCTTTTGTGCACTGGCCTATGCCTGCATAGATTGAATAAAGAGGATCGTAGCAGCCTGCGGTCAATGGGGATGTTGTCGTCGGGATATTATCCATAATTGTGTCGCAATCATTGTCGAATCCATCGCATACTTCGGGTTTCCTGCTTGAGTATAATGAACCTGAAGAGCCAGTTGTTCCGGAATATATCCCGTAAAGCCTGCCGTTCCACTCTATTGAAGGGCCGTAATAATAATTCAAAGAGGGGTATATCTTCTCGTCCTGTCCTATCTTAAAACCGTCCTGATTGAGCCTTGCAAAGTAAAGATTGTAGGACACGCCTCCGACATCGTCCCGTTTGTCACCCCAGACGAGCGCATATTCCTTGAGGTCATTGTTCCATGCTAGCGAAACAGGAGCCCTTGGATCAGATAAGAATGAAGGTGTTATGTTGATATTAGACAGTTTCTTTTCGCCTGAGCTGCCGAATTTGGTGAAATATACCATGAATTTGTTCACTGAGCCCGTATTATAAGTGTCGTGCCATGCAAGGCCGTATTCTGATCCTGCCCACACAAGCGAGGGGGCAAAAGAGTTGAGGGAAGTTTCAGCTACCTTGATATAATCATTTGAATCGATTACGCTGTCGCCATTGACATCTGCCCTTGCGCCATACCCATCAAGTCTTGTGAAGAATATATCTGAATTTGATCCTGCCACCTCATCCCAGACAACACCATATCCCTGGCCGACCAATAAAAGATCGATTGCAGGGCCGCTCCATCCTATGGCGAATGCGCTCTTAAGGGATATGTCAGATGTCACTTTCGTGCCGTAAGCATCGAGCCTTGCAAAGTAAAGATTGACTGTCAGGGAGGAAGTAGGGGCCTGCGTCCATAGCACGCCATATTCATTCCTGTTGGGATTCCAGACTATCGAGGCATCATAACAATATCCTCCTGTATTCGAAACTTTCTTGAAATCGCCTGTGTCTGCAAAATCAGGGCTTGTGCCATCGCCGTCAAGGTCAATCTCGTTTCCGTTCTCGTCTATCCTTGCAAAATAGACATTCCCGTCCCTGCTGTCGCACCATGCGAGGCCATACTCTTTCTGCGCAGGATTCAGCGCAAAAGATGTTGGTTTGCCGTTTGAATTGAAAACAGTACTTGAGACCAGGACCTTTACGTCCTTGAAATCCAATTGTTTAGGCTTGCCGTCTGAATCTGCCAGGGAAAAATATAATTTCAGGTCTGACTGCCCCAGGAATGCAAATTCATTTTTTGCCGGGTTCCATATTGTATCTGACCACTTGCTTGTAGAGATAGGTATCGCTGCTCCTGTAATGCCTTTGCATGAAGGGTCTTCGCAATCCTTCAGTCCGTCGCAGTCATTGTCAAGGCTATCACCGCATATCTCTGTCTGCGGCTTGACTTCAGGCACGCATGTTCCCCATGCCCCTGAAGCGCAGAATCTCTTCGATGCAGAGCATATCCCTATATTCTCTGTGGATACCGATCCGGTGTAATATGAGCATTTATTCGAGAGGGTATCATCCCCTGATCCTGGATCATTGTCTATGCTTCCATCACAGTTATTGTCTATGCCGTCGCATATCTCCGGGCCTATCATCCCCTCGAAATATGCCCCTGCAGAAGAATCGAAATTATCGTACCAAAATAAGCCATAGCTTGGGCCGTTTGAGGCGATTGAAGGGGACCCTGCATCACCTGGATTTGCAGTTATCCTCTTCTCGCCCTTCACATAAGTTCCTGTAGAATCTACTCTTGCGAAGAATGTCTCGTAGCCCCCTGTCGAGACATATCTCCTGTCCAGCCACACAATGCCATACTCGCTGTTGAGGCCGTTCCATGCTATGGATGGGTTCTGTGCGCCATTAATTGTATCTAAGTTTGTCACTTTCATCTCCTTTAGCTTTATGCCTGAAGGGCTCATGCTTGAGAAGATTATGTCTTTTGTCAGGTCCCTCTTGTCGACCCATGCAAGGCCATATCCAGAACCGCTCCATGCGAGGCTCGGGCCGGCTTTGTAAGTCTGATCATTGTCGGATATCTTTGTCTCAGTCAGCTTAGTCCCGTCATTGTCAAGCCGCGAGAAATAGATCTTGTAGGTGTATGGCTGAGCTGAGGTCTGGGATTCCGACCATGAGATGCCATACTCTGAGCCTGTCCAGACAAAAGAAGGGCCGCTGTTCGCTCTCTGGGAGAATGACTCCCGGATTATAGTGCCTGCGTTCCATGTCACATCAGTTATTTTCGTGAAATAGATGTCATAAGCCCATGAATTGACCCTGTCTTCTTTCCATGCGACACCATACTGGCTTCCTGACCATGCTATTGAAGGATTATAAGCGCCGTTATGCAGGGGCGTTATGAGCTCTACGCTGTCCATCAGCTTATTGCCGCTGCCGTCCATCCTTATGAAGAAGATCCTACTTCCAGTTGTTGTTTTCGGCCATACGACACCATACTCTGAGCCTGTCCATGCTATGGCTGATCCTGGGTCAGATATGGTGCCTGTATCTATGACCACATCGCTGAGCAGGCTTCCGGAAGCATCGGCCCTTCCGAAATGCAGGGATTTGGCAGAGGATGCGCCTGTAAACCATAAGACGGCATATTCCCTAAGGTCAGCATTCCACATAGAATAGACGGATGTCCAATCAGGGGCGATTGCAAGATTCTTCCTTCCCACTCCCGTGCATTTCGGATCATCGCAGTCTGCAAGGCCATCGCAGTCATTGTCCATCCCATCATAGCAAACCTCAGGCTGCGCATAGGTCTCCTGGCTGCATAGGCCCCATTCAGGTATATCATTCTCGAACAGGCATTTCCTCTCTGACGCCTTGCATACAGATGTACCAGTAGGGGGAGCGCATGATTCTACAAGAGTGTAGTTCTGATTGGCATCAGGATTATTGTCAACATAGCTGTCGCAGTCATTGTCCAGGCCATCGCATAATTCATCTGCTGCTTTTGTGAGATCAGGCTGGCTGCTGCATACCGATGAAAGCTTGTCTATGCTGCATATATTGCCGCCATCGACGGCGCAAAGCCCGTATCCTGCAAGGCATTTATCGCCTATTCCAAAACCTTCATCTTTCTGGGCATTGCAGTTGTTATCCAGCTCATCGCAATACTCGCTTGCATCAGGATGTGTGCATTTTGCGCATCCGCCATACAATGCATCATCGCAGGATATCTCGCTTAGGGGGAAGTTGCAGTCCGTTATTATGCTCGGGTCATCAAAGCAGTCATATTGGTTGTATCTATCGTCGCCTGCCTCATCGCCGCATGCTGTGCTGTACAATACATTCCCATAGCCGTCCCCATCATTATCATGGCATATGGGCAACACTATGTCGACAAATGTGCCCTTATAGATAAAATCGTATGTTTTTGTAATGTTCCTCACAATGCCTTTGGTGTTGGAATCCTCATCAATGAAACTATCCTGTGCTATCTTTGTGCCCATAGTATAAGTCGTGTCGGCGGGCTCTCCGTCAGAATACATCCGTAATGGGAAAGAATCGCTGGGAGAACCGAAAGATATCCCTATATCGACGACAAGGCAGTCCGCAGGCACTATCAATCTCCTTGACCTGCTTATGTGATCCCTGAAGACCTCGCCCGCATATTCTTTTATCTGGCCTGAGATATAATACCCGCACCATTTGATCCTGGCTTCCTCATAATTCCCCCTATAAATGATAGAATAACCTGGTTTTGCTTCAACTATGAACTCTTTCTTGCCCTGCAGCAGGTCGCCAGGGATAAGATAGCTCCTTACTGGGACCTCTGAATAGCCGACTATCTCTTTTGAGTCGTTCTTATCTCCGTAAAGGAAGATGAGCTCCATCATGTTCTCAGAGACCTGGACATCATAAAGCCCGAAGGGCATCTCGAACGAGACAGTGGTCTTAGACGGCGCCCCTAAGTAATAGAATTCCTCTGCTGTCCTGACAAGCTCGTTGTTTATCCTCCCTAATTTCATGAAGGTGACTTCCTGGCCCATGTCAGTGGAATAGGTATAGAATATGTAGACCATGGGCAGGATTATGGCGAAAGCGATTCCGGCTACCATGAGGTACTCTACAGAAGCCTGTGCTGAACCATTGCCTCTTTTCACCATAAAAGTTATTTATCGTTTGGGATTTATAAAGGTTTTGAGGAGAAAATCATCTGCCTTCATCTTGTCTCGACTGCAATGCCCGAGACTTCACCGCCAGAAGCATGCGTGAATTGCGAGGCCCCTGCAAATGCATAAACAAGATCGATCTGCTCTTTTAACCTGTCGCCTTTGTTTATGCCATCGCAGTTGGCTAATACGATGATTGCGGGTTTTCCTGCTGCCCAGACGCCTGTGCAGTCGACCGGCAGAAGATTACAGATGTTGTTTGTTGTAAGATCAGATGGTTTCAGGAATTTAAGCCTTGGATCGGTGACAGCATCCAATGTCCCATCAAGTACGCCCGCCATAACCTGCCCAGGAGTCAGGCCTTCTGCGACTGCGTTTGCAATGATGTTGCAGCTTGTTATATCACCGCTTATTGTTGTATCGATCTGACCTATGGGCCTGTCGAGGTTATTGAGCAGCACGATCCAGACCATATCCTGGTTGGATCCAGCAGTGAATGACCTGTCAGAGATAACAAAATTATCGCACTTGCCGAAGGTGCCGAAATAGCATTTGTCCGGCAGAAGCTTTGCAGGATTCAATACCCCGAAATAAGCCAATGCCCCTATCACTACAAGGACTACAAGGATTGCCCAGCCGTAAGTCAGGAGGAACTCCATCGCTGCCTGGGATCTTTTTGGTTTTGGGTGCATAGGGTTGCCTTGTTGGAGGGTGATTTGATATGGATAAGAGAATGTTTGTGATTTGGATTATTTAAATATTATGATTAGAAAAACAGCCAGGGTGATGATTAAGGCATATAAAACTGCTTTTTTCATATCCATGCTCCTGCTTTCTTCATAAAAGTTATAGACAAAAAGAGGGGATGCTATAAGCAGCAGATAAACTCGTCTCAATAATAACAGATAAGGGATAATCCAGATGATCAGACAGCAGAACAGGCATAAAAGGAGAAGGAGATTCTTCTCATTTTTTTGCTGATCTTCAAGTTTAGTCTCTTTGACCATCGTTTTTTCCTTATTTGGTCTTTTCCTCATTTTTTATTTCCCCATGACGTATTCGACTGAATGGACATAAAACTGGAAATGCGCGGCTTTTATCACAAAGATTATGTTCCCTATGACGAGAAGGGCCATGATCAGCTTCATGACCCAGTGCTTATCCCTGAAATTAGTGAAGGTATAAGCTGCAACCAAGGCAAGGCTCGGAGCGCCATAGCTGGCCATGCGGACATAAAGATTTGAATCCATGAAGAGGGGAAGAAATGCAAGGATTTGAGGCACAAAGATCCATGAGTTAAGAATAGGTGAATCCTTGTTCTTCCTGCAAAAAATCAAAATGCCAAAAATCGCTAAGATAATGAGGCAACTGCCTGCCCCCTCAAGATAAAAACCAAGGCGTGGAAAGACTACCTGCCCGTTTATTTGCAAAAAACTTGATGAGATGATGGAATAATGGTTTGATATCCAATCAGGGTTTATCAAAAATATGCTGGATAATGGGATAAATAATATAAGGAAGAAACTCCAGTAATATTTTTTTAGTTCTGGCGGGATTATCCTCCGGTTTTTTATTGCCAAGTATAAAAAGACAAAGACAAAAAGAAAAACAAAGATGAAAACCGTCACTTCATGGGTGATTATCTGCGGCAACACCACTAACGGGGCGAGTATGTGATGGCCTTTCAACATCAAGAGTACATAAACTGAAAGGGCCAATATGCCAAACTCAGTTGAATACATGCCCCCAGCCAATATCCTTGCAATATCAAGCCCGCCAAAGACATAAAACAATGAAACAAGCTTTGGATCAATATGGACATGCTCAGCTACCATCCATAAGGGGATCAAAGTGAGTGCTGAGATGATGCAGCCTGTGATTATTGTCCCGAGCAGAGGGCTTAAACCGAACCATGTAAAAAAGACCATCATCGGAGCCATGACGAAAGCTGAAAATCTTGTATGGGGAGATATTCTGCCTTCCAAAAAATCGTAATTCATCCTCAAATAATTATAATGGTCAGTAAGGGTGTTATTCATGGGTTCGTACATTGTTGCCAGAAAAACCCTCAATACAAGGGCAAGCAGGAAGAAGAAGATAAGCCATTTGACGTTCTCTTTTTTGATCCACCTCTCTTTTTTCTGATTTTTCATAGGGGCACAGAATCAAAAGGTGTTTAAAAAGGTTATTGAAGAAAAAATAAAAGAAAAAGAATAAAAAAAGGTTTACTGGACTGTTCCTGAGATATCCACTGATAAGGTGTGTGAAAACGTTGAATCGCCGCCAGTGTAATATACAATGTCTAGCGTTCCCTTGCCCTTATCTCCTGGTGTGAAAGTAGCGCCACTTGCTACAAAGGTTATTGCTTCTCCAGATTTCCATACTGTACCGGAAGCAGGCGCAGTTAATGTTATTGCAGTCCCTGCTGAAGGTGTGAACGTTGTTGAACTTATCGTAACCGACTGCCCCATGCCGTTGATCAACTTAACAGTAGGCCCTCCTGCATTCATAACAAAATCACTGCATGTGAAACCTGCAGTCGCTGTGCATTTGTCTGGCAACAATTTTGCCGGATTCAATACACCGAAATATGCCAATGCTCCTATGACCACTAGGACAACCAGTATCGCCCAGCCATAAGTCATCAAGAATTCCATGGCAGCTTGTGCTTTCTTAGCCATTTAATCACCTCATGTTTTTAATATATCTATGTATGGCAGTTTATTAGAGGATTAGTATATAAATATTTCGGTATTCTGGCGATGCTGCTGTTACTGGTTTCACCTTATAACTCATATCCCCAGCACGACCACGCACATTTAAACTAAAGTGTTATAGATCGTACAATCGGGCACCTTGAGGTCGCAGGGCGGGACGTGAAATTGTTTATCCGATGGGGGCGGGCCGGTTTTTGAGGAAAAATGCTCCCTAAGTTATGACAATACACAAATTTCCTATCGCAACCTTTAAATAAACCTCTTCTTAAAAACATCAAAAAGAGGTGTTGAATGGGCAGTAATTGCATTTCTAGAGATACAAGATCCCAGGTGAGCCTCGAATATCTAATGGTAGTAGGCATACTCCTTGTCATAATGGTCCCCATATTCTATTATGCTGTTACAGAATCAACGTCCCAGATAAGGATCAACCAGGCAGAAGATACTGTCAATAGCCTAGCGAAGGCTGCAGACTCTGTCTATGCCTTGGGGCCCGGAAGCAGGGATTATGTGGTGGTAACAATACCTTCGGGTGTCACAGGATCCTATGTGAATGAGAGCGAGGTTCTACTTGCGATGGACATATCAGGCACGAGTATAGATATTATAGGGTATTCCCGTGCAAGGATGGTGGGGAAACTCCCTGCAGAAGCAGGATCATACCAGATACCTGTTGAGATGCTTGAATCTGGCATTGTGCAGATAGGAGAAGGCAATGACACTCTGCCCCCATCAATAATATACGCTTATCCAAGCGGCAGGATAACATTCAGTGACATAACCTTAAAGGTGAACACGAATGAGCCTGCATCATGCAGATATGATGATATTGATATGGCATACGAGACAATGCAGCAGCATCTCCAGGGAAGCCTGATGAGCCATGAGAGCTATCTGGGGACATTGAGCGAAGGGAACCATGTATATTACGCAAGATGCAAGGACAGCGCGGGCAATCTGATGACTGGCTCATCAGTAATAAACTTCACTATCAACACGACAGTGATCTCCGGCCAGACCGGCAATGCCACGAATGACACTGTTGAACACAATCCGCCGATAATCACCCTTGTCTCGCCTGCAGACGGCTATATAGATAATGAGGGCATAGTGCTTTTCAGGTTCGACGTGAGCGATGAGTCTGTCGTCGCTTTCTGCGAGCTCATAATGAATGATGCCATCAAGACGACTGCGACAAGCATAAGCAAGATCCAGACGAACAACATAACGAAAAGCGGCCTGGATTACGGCAGTTACAACTGGAGCATAAACTGCACTGACCAGTACGGCAACAAAGGCACAAGCTCAAGAAGGGCCATAACCATAAACTACACGCAGGACCATGATGCACCTATAGTATTCCTTATGGCGCCTGCAGACAACACGATTAGGAATTACTGGCTGATAAGATTCTCTTACAACGCGAGTGATGCAACATCTGCCATAAGCTACTGCACACTGCACATGAACGGGACCCTTGACACAGGCGGGACGATCTCGTGGAATGTAGTCGATGATATCGTAGCTGAGAACAACGCAGAGAGCATAACCATCCCTCTTTTCAGGGCGAATTACACATGGATGATGAGCTGCACAGACAACAGCTACAATGCGAACGAGGGTTATTCTGAAACAAGGAGCCTGAGGGTGAATATCACTGCAGGGGAGGATGCTTTCGTGAACAGCTGCGCAGGATGGTGCGGGCTGCAGGGACTGAGCACAGGCAGGTGTGATAACAGCGAGACTAGATGCGCAAATGACTGCGGATTGCCGTACAGCTCAAATCACAACTGCTATGCGGGCAGCTCTGTCTCAGCGCAATACTGCCTTGGCGGCTCAGAATCCGACACCTGCTGCTGCATACTCTAGACTATGCAAGCTTAGATGATGCAAGGATTATGATCCATATATGATCAGATGAATGGGCTTGAAGATGAAATATCCTAAAAGCGCGAAGAAATCCCAGGCGAGCATGGAGGTTGTGGCTGCCGTAGGCATAATCACGATAATATTCATCTTCATGTCGTTCTTCGCCTATGACATAAACAGGGACAGGCAGTCTGCTGAAGAGAATTCCAACCTGCAGAGCCTCTGCCTGAAGATATCCGGCATCGTCTCGCAATTGTACCTCTCAAGCCCCGGCACAGAGGTTGTCTTGAAGCTCGACAATGAGATGACAGTAAGTTCAGGGAGGACGATATCGATAATCTCCGAGAACATCGGATCCAGCTGCGTATCGAAGACAATACTGACGAATGGCACAAGCAACAGCTTCAGAATAGGGAAAGGGAATTCCATGTTCAGGAATGTCGATGGGGCTGTTGTCGTGCAGGAGATCTAAGGCCAGGATGGGTCATGAACCTAACAAAAATTGGTATGGACAAGATGAAAAAAAGATCCCAGATAAGCATAACAGATTTCTTCCTCGCTGCGAGCATATTCGTGGTCCTTATAGGCGCACTGGTATTTGTCTACAGCAATTACACTGCGAAGTTCGCATCAAGGCAGGAATCCAGCATGATGCAGCTCTCTGCGATACAAGCAGCAGATATCCTTGCAAAATCCCACGGAAAGCCCGACAGATGGGGGGTGAACTCAACCCTCGCCCAGGAGATCGGCCTTGCGCAGGATGACAGGAACATCTCAGCCCAGAAACTGGACAGCTTCCTGAACATAAGCTACAACACCTCAAAGGAACTGATGGGCATAACAGACGAATACCATTTCAAGATCTCTTACATAGATGGGAACACTATTGCAGAGAAGGGCATGAATTCGACAGGCAGGAAAGCGGTGGGTGTCGAGAGGAGGGTAATCTACGGCGGAGAGAATGCGATATTATCCCTTATCCTCTGGAAAAGAGATGATCAATGACTGGAGGGTATGGCAGGATGCAATGCATGATGAATGGCAAGAGGCGATGAGATGAAGGGCTTGATGAAGAAAGGATTTGTATTCTCGCTGGATATCGCGATAGCGGTGCTGGTGACCCTCCTGATAATGGCTGCTGCGCATAGGAATATAGTGAATGCCGAGAAGAACAGCCTACCCAATGCGCAGATGGCTGCTGTCGGCTCAGACATAGCCGCGCTGCTGGACCACAAAGGCGTCCTGCAGACCCTTGACGAAGAGAAGATCGAGTCAGGGATGAATGACCTCATGCCGCAGAATTACGACATGCTACTCAAGGTGGCTGTAGATGACGGCACTGTGCTGTATGCAGGGGATTCTGTCCCTGCAGAGCAGTTCGTCAGCAGCGGAAAGAGGTTTTTCACGATAAAAGACCAGGCCTCCATAGAGCATTATGGCTATGCAAGCTATTGGATATGGGCAAGATGATCATGGTGATAAGGATGAAGCGAAGGATGATGGGGGAAAGGAAAGCAGGTATATGCTCTGGCAGGAAGGCGTTCATGTTCACACTGGGCTTTGTGCTTGTGGCATTGGCCATACTCTCTTTCACAAAGTTTGTCTTCAAGGAATCAGATGATGAAAAGACCCTATTCCAGCAATATGTCGTAATGAACAGGCTTGATGACATCGACAGGTCACTGCAGGACAGCATAAGGGATACTTTCGGGGCATACTCTAACACGAAAGCATATTTTTCCAATTCGACGGTTGTCTTCGAGGAATCCCTTCCTAATGATATGGATCTCTTTGAATCCAGGATGAACAGGCTGAAAAATTTCGCAGAGGCCAATGAGAGCAGCTTAAGGATCAACATAAACGAGACCATATCAGACATGCAGATGACCGTGTATCCTTCAGATCTTATCTACACCCATAATTTCACGAACAGGGAGATGATGATAATCCCGAAAGATATCAATGATGTCATGAAATACAAGACGACTATAACTGTTTATGAGAACGTGACATGCGACTGGGCTTTCATGGCAGGGGATTTCGATTATGAGCTCAATGTGATAAGCCCTGACAATGCAGGATGCGACCATGACAGACTGGTCGACATAGGGCAGAATGCGACAATAACAATACTCAGCAGGGACGAGCCCGATAACAGGATAGTGATATACATAACCCCTGCGTGGCTCAGGATAGTGATGGACAGCAGCAGCGTCTTCTCTGCAACAGCAAAGAATGAGGTCTATCATAAGGATTATCCTGAGAGTATGTGGCTCGGAAACAGCCTCATCAGCATAAACTTCACATCATTCGGGCTCAGGAGGGAAGGCGGAGCCAGGATAAGATGAGCTCAAACTGTGCAGTGAAGCGGATCTCACTGGCGTCTCAGGGAGATTTACTATTCAAAAATTAAAACACAGGTTTATTAATAAAGTTGCATAAAATTGCGTAAGCAGACAGAAAACTGGCGGCAAGCATATTGAGAGGGATGCTGGAAGGGGCATCTGCATAAAGGGGTAAAAAATGTTTGAAAGGATCATCGTAAACCTGCAGAAAAGGAATATACATAACAGGGCGAAAAAAGCGAGAGAGCTGATAAAGAATAACCATGTTGATCACGCAGAAAAGATATATAACAGGCTGATAAATGAGTACAAGGTTTTCTGCAGAAGAGCGACATATTTTGAGAAGCTGAGCGCATACCACACACTTCTTCACCTTTATAACGAACTCTCGCGAAAAGGCGAGAGAGAGGAAAAGCCTGTTGAAGTCGGAAAGAGGGAGTCCGGCATGAAAGAAACAGGCAGGAAGGACGCAAAAAACATCTCTGCCAAGAATAAGGTGCTGCAAAGGAAAAAAGAAGAGAAAGGAAGACAGAAGCATGCTGAAGAAGCGGGGAAGCAGGAAAAGGCAGGTGAAATGGAAGGGGATGAGAAGGAAGCGGCGGCTCAAGAGGGGATCAGGCAGGAAGCAAGCGGGAAAGAAGAAGCAGGGACGCAGGGCATCAGCCAGGAAACTTCTCCTTCAGGACAGCCCCAGCAGATGCGATCACAGATAACATCACCGCCTGCACCGATAAAAAAACCCTCGAAGATGCAGTTCACTACATTGATCGATGGATTATATTCATACACCCAGGAAAAAGGGAAAGTCAATCTCATGCAGGCATCGCTCAAATTCAAGGTGAGCAGGGACAAGATCGAGGAGTGGGCAAAGATACTTGAAGAGCACGGCCTGATAAGGATGTATTACCCTGCGTTCACGAGCCCGCAGCTCATGAGCCTCGAATGGATGAGGAAGGAAGAGGAGAGGAAGAAGAAAGAAGCCGAGGAGAAGAGAAGGAAGAGGCAGGCGAAGAAGAAGCAATGAAGAGAGGATATGAGAATAACATGAAAACCAGAAAAAAGGTGATCAAGAACAGGAAGAATGAAGCCGTGAGAAAGGCAGAAGGCAGGAGCAAGGGCATGATCGACAGATATGAAGTGGAATCCGAAGGGATGAAGGCAGAAGTCAGGATACTGGAGCAGAAAGGCAGCATAAAGAGCTATGTTGTCGTGTCTCCTTCATTCACGATGCCAACTCTTGCGCTCATGGACGAGATAAAGAGGGAGCTTGTCACAGAGATATCAATAACGACGCAGGAGATACTTGATGTCAATGCGATAAGGGAGCTGAAGGAGAAGATAAGGCTCAAGGCCACAGACCTCCTCAAGAAGCATCTCCCCTATATTGATGAGACGACAAGGAGATATATCATAGGGACGATGATACATGAGATGCTGGGCCTCAAGAATGTGGAATTCCTGCTTTCAGACCCGAGGCTTGAGGAGATAAGGATCAATTCTGCATTAGAGAACATAAAGGTCTATCACAAGGCATATGGGTGGCTTGAATCCAACCAGAGAGTGCCTTCTGAAGCCGACATACAGAATTATGCAGATATAATAGCGAGAAGGGTCGGCAAGCAGGTGAATGCCCTGAATCCATTGCTTGACGCGCACCTCATAACAGGAGACAGGGTCAATGTTGTGCTCTATCCCATAACGACAAAAGGCAATACGATTACGATAAGGAAATTCGCAAGAGACCCATGGACAGTCACTGATTTCATAAAGGCAGAGACAGTGAGCGCTGAGCTCATATCTTTGATATGGCTTGCGATGGAATATGAGATGAATGTGCTCATCTCAGGAGGCACAGGCTCTGGAAAGACAAGCTTCCTGAACATATGCATGCCTTTCATCCCCCCTAACCATTCCATAATCTCCATCGAGGATACGAGGGAACTGCAGCTGCCTAAATATCTCTACTGGACGCCCATGGTGACAAGGCTTGCAAGCTCAGAAGGCAAAGGCGAGATAAGCATGCTCAATCTTCTAGTGAATGCGCTGAGGATGAGGCCAGACAGGATAGTAATGGGGGAGATAAGGCAGAAGAGGGATGCAGAAGTCCTTTTCGAAGCGATGCATACAGGCCACAGCGTCTATGCGACACTGCACGCGGACAGCCTTTCAGAGACGATATCAAGGCTTACAAATCCACCTATAGATATCCACCCCAATCTCTTAAGCTCTGTCGATCTCTGCGTAGTCATGTTCAGGGACAGGAAGAAAGGGATAAGGAGGGTCTATCAGGCAGGGGAATTCGTCATAGAAGGCGGCGAGGATGAGATGAAAGTGAAGGCGAATATGCTCTATAGATGGAAGCCCTCTACAGACAAGATAGTCCCTCATGCAGAGAGCCTGAGATTCTTCGAGGACCTAAACCGGCACACAGGGCTTACGCAGAAAGAGATAAATGCTGATCTTGCTGACAAGAAGGCCATACTGGACTGGCTGGTAAAAAACAACATAAGGCAGGTCGATGATGTCGGCAAGGTGATGAATGAATATTACCTTGACAAGGAGTTCGTGATAAATGCTGTGAAGAAAAACCTGGACAAGGATGTCGTGCTTAAAAAATGAACATACCCTACTGCTTTTTTCCGGAAAATTTCGTCAAGAGAGGGTCTTCGCTTTTCTACTGGCTCTCTGATTTCATAAGGAAATCCAAGCCCGAGATAGAGCTTGACTTCAAGAGAGCGGAGATCAAAACCAGCGTAAGCGCGTATATCTCTGCTGCGCTCTTCTCTGACTTCGTGCTTTTCCTGTTCATGACGCTGTTCGTCAGCATGATCCTGCTGAGATACAGGTCCGGATATGCGCTGGCAATCGCTGTCCTCGTCTCATTTGTGATATCCCTTTTCATATTTTTCCAGCAGATGACCTATCCCAGGGTGATAGTCAATAAGAAAGTGAAGAGCATAGAGAGGTATCTCCTTCCTGCGCTCAGGACAATGCAGATCCAGGTGAGCTCAGGCATACCCCTCTATGATATCATAACCTCAATATCGAATGAGGATTATGGCGGAGTCTCTGAGCAGTTCAAAAAAGCCATCAAGGAGATAAATGCAGGCATGCACCAGATAAATGCCCTTGAGAATGTCGCTGCAGAGAATCCTTCCCTCTATTTCCAGAGGATAATATGGCAGATAATAACTGCCGTGAAGAGCGGTTCTGACCTGGGTGTCGTGCTCAATGAGATAGTGCAGTCGCTTGCAGAAGAGCAGATCGTCCAGGTGCAGGAATACGGCTCAAAGCTGAACCCCCTGACGATGTTCTACATGCTGATCGTGGTCGTTGTCCCTGCCCTTGCCCTCACTTTTTTCGTAGTTATAGGATCATTCATATCGATAAACTCGTCCACTCTCAAGGCACTTTTCTGGGGGATGTATGTCGTTGTGATGTTCTTCCAGCTGTTTTTCTTGAGCATGATATCATCAAAGAGGCCGAATCTGCTTTGATTTGGTCAAGAAGGGCGGGAAAGCAAAAAAGACGAGGACATAAAAATATAGAAGGATATAAAGACAGGTGAAAAATGTTTTCAATATATAGGCTGTTCGGGAAGTTCTTCCCGAAAAATGTAAAGAAGAGCATAGTCAAGCTCCTGGAATATTCCAACATAAGCGTAGAGGTTAACAGGCTCCTGGGATTCCAGCTGATATCCTCCGTGCTTCTTTCTGCAGTGATCTCGGTCTATTCCCTGCTGTTTTTCGGATATAACCTTGTAATAGTCTTTCCTATCTCGTTCGTCTGCATGCAGGCTTTCGTATATATGTGGCTGCTGTTATCTGCTGACAAGAAAGGCAGGTTCACTGAGGCGATATTGCCTGATGTGCTCCAGCTGATGTCAAGCAATCTCAGGGCAGGTGTCACAATAGACAAGGCATTGTTCATGGCTGCAAGGCCGGAATTCGGGCCTTTCAAGAGAGAGCTTGACAGGGTCGGCAAAGAGATTGCTATAGGCAAGGATCTTGTCGGAGCCCTCAGGGATATGACATCAAGGATAAGATCAGACAAGCTGAAAAAGACAGTCTACCTTATAATAGGGGGTATAAGGTCCGGCGGTGAACTGGCGCCCCTGCTCGAGAGGTCGGCGAAAGACCTGAGGGACCAAGAGATAATGGACAAGAAGATAAGGGCCAGCATAGGGATGTACACTATATTCATATTCATAGCCATAGGCCTTGCATCCCCTTTCCTTTTCGGGCTCTCGTCTGTCGTTGTTGAGATACTGACAAAGACATTCTCGACAGTCTCCATGCCGACAACAACCAATGCTGCATTCGCACTGAACAAGATAAGGATATCGATTGATTTCGTGAAGACATTCTCCCTTGTGTTCATATCGACAAGCTGTGTGCTGGGATCGTTTGTCCTCGGCCTTGTCAGCAAAGGCAAAGCGAAAGAAGGGGCAAAATACATTATCCCTCTGATGATACTGGCGATGGGCATATTCTTCCTTGTCAGAAAACTCCTTATATCTTCCTTGAGCGGGCTGTTCGGAGTCTGATATATCAGCATATCATAATTAATATTCTTTTCGAGATCTTAAAAGCCTTTTCGGACTGCCTGGATCATCCTCTTCTTTTCATGGCCTCTTTTATCCTGCCTGCCTGCTTCTGGAAGCCGAACTCCCTTCCGAGATAATAGATCTTGTATGCTGCTGCGACGAAAACAAGATAAGCTGATGTTATGAAGAAATAACCCAGATATTTCCATGCCCCCCCTATCTTAAGCAGCCCTACAATGCCATTCCATACTGAAGAGACCAATATCAATATAAGGCATGCGAGGAAATAACCAGTGTAGCTCCTCAATGATGAGCCAGGAGAGAGGGAGCTATAAGCCATTATCGTCCATATTATGGCCATGACTCCGAATGTCAATGACATGAATGTGATTATGACTTCTGCATTGCCCAGGATGATGATTATTGCAGCTATTCCTGCAAGGACAGCCGCCAAAGCAAAAATAATCTTAAGTTTCTCTTTCATTTTGCACCTCTTTTAGGGATATCTTGACCCATCGTTCCTTTTTTGATTATCTTTTGAGGAGTTCATTTTTGATGATCTCATCGGGGAGTTCATTATTCGTTCATAATAAGTTTTCCTAATCTTAAAATTCCAGCTTAAGGTCGCAGTACTGGTTGAGCTCGTCTATTAGCTCCTTATGGGCCTTCTTCTCGAGGCTTATGATGATGCCTTTTACGGCCCATAACCTCATCTTGCCTGCGAGAAAATGCACGAACCTCGCGACTGTCGACAATGAATTGAACAATAACAGGGTGTTGAGGGAATCGAAAAATACGAATTTCTCTTTCGACAGCAATGCCATGACTGCCTGATCCATGGCGACGGATATGTCGCTGAGATTCTCAGGATTCCCTATGAAAAGGCATTTGTCTGTCTTCTCTATGTCCCCTCCGGATGTCTTTGTGACCGCATCTATGAATATCATCATTCCCGTGTCTATGCCTGATCTCTTGAAGAGGCTGTCCATTGTCTTGTAAGGCTTGTTCAGGGTGACATATACTCCAGGTATGTTCTCTTCCTCAGTCAGGTGCTTGACCAATGCCAGATTAGTCTCCTGATAATTCTTTGCGTCAACAGTCGCAAGAACAACGTATTCCTTGAGGTCCTTAAGCTTATTTTTGTATTCAACCTTTATCTTGATTGCCATATCAGATTTGCGCCTTCTCATGTTTATAAATATTTTGGTGGATAGTTTAGTGAGCATACCTTATCATGAAGCGAGGTTGAGGCGCACGATAGGCAGATGGACAATGTGCCTGAGAAAACTATTTAAATAACGCTCCCTGCAGAACAGCCAAGAATGGATGATGGGCTAAAAAAGAGGCTGAATATAGGGGCAGATGAACTCCTGCTTTTCTTACTCATCATTTCAGAGATATTTGAGTTCGCCGGGCTTCTTCCAGGGGACTTTGATTATGTCAAGAAGATACTGTCATGGGTCTGCCTTGCATATCTGCTCTACAAGATAAACCTCACTGAGATAATATTCGGCTATGATGACAGGAAGATAGACATTGCCTTGATAGCGGCATACTTCATGCTTGTCGCAAAAGACTTCATCCTCTATTCAAAGGAGGCCATGGAGACGATAGGCCAATCATCCCATAATTACCTCACGCCGTTCTATGCATTCATACTCGACCATGCGTTCTTTTTCCAGTATGTCACATTCTATATCGGCGGGGGGATCATAATCCTGCTTGCGCTGCTCAACATATTCCTGAACGCAGAGGTGAAAGAGCCCAGCATAATGGCCATCTTCCACAAGGGGGGTCCGGCCGGGACGATATCAGAGAGGCTGCTGAGAGGCGCTACATCATTCATAATCTACTCTGCTTTTTTTGTGATCATATTCAATCTTGCCATAGAATGGCTCGGCTGGGCAGTGGATTCAACATTGGCCGTGCTTGCAGTATTCTTTTACCTATTCTTCTTCATAAAGCATTACAAAAGGCTTGACCCTGGATCGTTCCTCTACAAAGTTGGGGATGCGGGCGAGGGTTTTTATGGGGAGTTCATAAACCTGTTCAGGTCCAAAGGAACCATACTGCTCGGCATCAGCGGGCTTCTGGTCCTGCACCTCCTCACAGATGTCGGTAATTTCATACTCCCTTACATATTAGGGAGAAAGATAGAATATTTCGTCGCATTAGGGGCCGGGCACACAGGGATACCTTCCCTCATGGCGATAGACCTTGAAGTCGCGGCAACGCTCATCCCGAAGATTTCGGTCTTCATGGCATATATACTTAACATATCCGCCATACTTTTCATGCTCATAGGCCCTGCCCTGATATGGTATGAGATATACAAGAAAAGGAGGATAGAGATATCCAATACCATCCTGGGACTTTTTGGCGCCTCAATATTCACTTACTTATCTTCGCCCATCTTTAAGGTGGGACGGATAAGCGTGGAGGGCCTTTATGGGGTGGATATACTGACAAAAACCATCAATGTGTTGAATGCGCCGGTCATAATATTCACGGCAGCCATGTTATTCATATTATTCACTCTCATAGCTTATAGCCGCATAGTGAACATGTTTTTGAGGTACATAATGGTGTTTGCAATCGAGCTTTTCTTTGCCAATTACATCTACATGTTCTTCTTTGACGTCGCAAGCTTCTATTCGAGATCGCTGATTTTCATAGGCAATTATTTCATACTATTCTACCTGTTCATATTCCTTTCGATAACCATAATGTTCTACATAGGGGGCATCATATATTTCATCTATGACTCTGCTGTGGACATGACCAAAAAATTTATATAAGCTGTTCGTAAAGGCATTAGGGACAGAAGGGCGCAGGAGAAGGGCCACAGCATAGTGGCGTATGATAAAAAAGAAAAAAAGAAGGTGAGATGATGTTCAGATTTGTCTGGGATAAGTTCAAGAAGACCACGATGTTTGAGAAGATGCTTCTTGTCGTGGGATTGGCCATAAGCGTTCTCGGCTTTTATTGGATAAACAATATGTATATGAGAGAGCCGAAAGTGACATGGCCGCTGCTCCAGGCAGCTTTCTCATACCTGCTACTGATATTCATGGTGATCCTGACAGACAGCAATGAGAGCATAAAAGAGGAGCTGAAGATCGTGATAAAAGAGCAGGCGCAGGAGATAAGGTACCTCAGGAACATCGCGAATGAGCAGCTCGATGAGATAAGGCTGCTGAGGCGTGACCTGACGATGAAGAAGAGATGAATGGGAGATGCTCTTCTTCAGGTCCTTGTATCCGGCAGCATTGATACGTTCTGCGGATCGCTCATGAAATCCTCCCTCTTTATCTCGTCAACTATGTAATAGATCTCCTTGGCCTCTATGCTGAACTTGCTGTCCATCCTGTCGAGAAAATCCTCGAACTCCTTTATGTTCAAGAATATCCCCTCCACAAGGAAATCATAGTTGTTGTTTATCTTGTAGACTGAGTTGACATTGTCCTGCTTTGCGAGATAATTCTTGAGGCTCTCCTTCTCATCTTTCTTTGACTTCAGCATCATGTTTATCCTTGTAGTATACCCTAGTCTTGAGAAGTCTATTATCGCCGTATGCTTCTTTATGATATCTTTTTCATGCAGCCTTATCCTGTCAAATATCGTTGATACTGGGATGCCTGTCTGCCTGCTCATGGTAGTCAGATTCATCCTTGCGTCTTTCCTTAGGTAAGAGATTATCACCATATCCCTTTCTTTCATGTTTCTCATGCCTGACACCTCCTTTGTTTTTTTTTGGTTTTTTGGTTTTTTGGTTTTTTGTGATTTTTGCAGTTTTTGCATTTTTTCCGAATTTCCCGGAATACTTACTATTATGTCGAAAGATTTATATATAACTTTCTTATATTTAATATATAACAGAATATAAATATATAACTTTTAATTTGATTTTATATATGAAAAGGGGATTTATGGTATATTAATGGATAAAGGTGCCAGGATGAGAAGAAAGCTTGTAAAACAGGGAAGGAATGCCCTTACTATGACATTGCCTTCTGAGTGGGTCGATAAGCAGAACCTGAAGCCGGGCGATGAGGTCTTTGTCGAGGAAAGGAAAGAGGGGTTGCTGGTCTCAGGGGATAAGATAAAGGAAGGGAACAGGAAAACCATAGATGTATCCGGCCTTGAACCAATGATAAAGAGGGTCCTCGGAGCGATCTACAAGGCAGGCTATGATGAAGTCGAAGTAAGATTCGGCAATGCGAAGGAATTCGAGGATGCGCAGGAAGTGATAAGGGAGGAATTCATCGGCTTTGAGACAATCCACCACGGCAAGGACAGCCTTGTTTTCAAGAAGATATCTTCCATCGAGCCGAAGGAATTCAATACGATGATGAGGCGCATGTTCCTGATAATAAAATCCATGGCAGATGACTCCCCCATAGCCATGAAAAAGAAGGATCCGGATCTGCTGAAGATGATAATCCTGAGGGACAAGGATGTGAACAAGATAGCGGATTTCTGCAGGAGATCCCTGAACAGCTCAGGCCACATGATAGAAGGCAGGACTGCGCCGTTATATTTCATAACTGAACAGCTTGAGAAGATAGGCGACATACTAAAGGAGATATGCGGGCATATGATCAGCAATCCGGGAAGCGCAAATGAAGGCATTCTCTCTTTTTTCAGCGATGTGAACGCATTCTTTGAGGATTTTTACGGCCTTTATTTCAGCCTCGACCTAAAGAAGATGGCTGAATTCGGCAGGAAAAGGAAAATCCTCATCGAGAAATCAGAGAATCTCCTTGAATCATCATCAAAAAAGGAAGTGCGGATCGTTTTTTATTTAAGGGAGATGCTTAACAGCACATTTGACATGAATGGCTCATTGATGGCTGCAAGATTGTAGGTAGAAAGATCATTTTAGCAGAGTTATCTCAATCAGATCCTTGCAGAGATATCATCAACAGCCCCAACCATCTTTTCTATCGCATTAAGGCCTGCCTTATGCGCATATAACTCATAATCCCCTGCATTGTCTATTATCCTTCTGCCGTACTCGGAGGCATTCTTAAGATGAAAGAGCCTTGCTTCGGTGCTCCATGAAGAGAACTGGCCCTCTTTGCCTTTTTTTCTCGCATTCGCAATGTCCCTGCTCCTGTATCCGGCCATCTCCATGTGCCTCTGCGCAGCGCCGAAAGGGAGGAACCTGTCAAAGATATCGAATTGGTCGCCCCAGTATGACTGTTTCAATGAATGCTTTGCGTCATCATCGAGATAATCCCCTCCGAACTCACACACATTGACGAAGAAATAGATCGGAGGCAATAATTCATCATTCTCGAAATCTATCTTCCTTATCTCGTGGTTCTTCATGAAATTCATGATATTGCTGTCAGTGTAGAATCTCCTCGGCAAAGCGTGCAGCGGCACAGCGATATTGCGGAAGCCTTCCATTATCCTCTTCTTCTCTTCGTCAGACAGGATAATCCCGCTCTCTTCCAGAGACCTTACTGCATTGGCTATCTTGTTCGGAAAATATTCTCTTGAGATGTCCAATGGGCTGCTGAGGGATATCTTGCTGTCCCTATATGCCAAAATCCCTATGTTCTCGATATCCCTCAGGAGCTCGACACACTCGCTAAGGTCTTCAAAAAGGCCTGCATATCTTTCTCTATGCCCGGGTAAATTGTCATCTGCACGCCCGCCCTGCCTGTCTTTTGGCCCATAATGCCCTTCAAGCATGAGCTGATGCAGGTTTTTTCCGCAGATATACTTAAGGAAAAGATGATAAAAGCCCTTGTCTTCGAAATCGCATAAGAAGTCGGATATCTTCCCGCCAAAATAGGGCTTTAATGCGAGTATCTGCTGTTTCTCTGTCTTGAGCCTTGCAGGATCAGCATTCCTTTTGATTGCTATGAGGTTCTTTATGTACCTGTCAAACTTATGGATGAACAGTTCATTCCTGAAATCGCCTACACAGCTGAAATTCTGCATTATGTCCTCTGTGCGCAGGAGGATCCTTCCTGCTTCAAGATATTTCACCATTGCTTCTTCGGGCCTGCCTGCTGATTCAAGGATCTCTGCATGCAGGAATCTCGCCCTATAATCATCGCTGAATCTTGTTTCGGCCTCGTCCATCACTTTCAGGCTTTTCTCAGCATCAAACAGGGTGAGATGATGATAAGCGAGCCTCAGCAGGTATTTTATCTCGCCGGGATTCCTCCTTATCTCCCTCTCAAGCCTTAAGCCCCTGCTCACTGCTGACGCTTTTGCCAGGCCAGTGCCATAGCCTTCCCTCTCTTCTGCTGTCCTTGACCTTTCAGAAAGGACTTTCAGCGCCATGTCGATCGACCGGTCATCCCTCATGTATAATGCGGCAAGTCTTGTGCTGTAGCCCCCTCCGATCCTGTGCGCTTCAGTGTATGCATCGATCGCTTTTTCAGCATCATTGATGAGCTCTGCCTGCAATCCCCTGAAGACGTGTTTTGCCTGGCGGTAAAAAGCAGAATGCAGAAGGTCCCTTGCTGCTCTTGAAAAAATAGTGGCGAATCCGAAAAAGGCCAGTTCTGCGGGGATTAGTATCGCATAATTCTTCAGGACAATGTCATCGATATTCCCTGACCTGCACAGCTCGATGAACCTATTGGCTGCCGCCTGCATCCCCTGGTCATGCGGCAGAAGAGAATATATCTTCAAAGGCAATCCGGCTGCCTGGTAAGCGATCCTGTCATAGAATGCCGCGATAGTCAGCAATGCTGCGTTTGCCTTAGGATATTTCAGGAAAGCATCTTTCATCTTCACGAAGATGTTCCTTGATCCGCCTTCGTGTGATGCTTCGAATTCTTTTATCCTCCTTTCGATGCTGTCTCTCTGCTCATCCCCTGAAGGGATATTCCTGAAATCATCGCTCTTTTTGCGGGCCATCATCCCTGAAACTATGATGTCAGCTGCTGCGCCTGCAAGAAACCCTGAAGAGATGGAAATTCCCGGCTCGATACCGAGATGATTGAGAATCAAAGATGTTGCACAGGCAGCCATCGCGCCAGAAGTATGCTGAGGATATGCGTGACAAGCGTCAGCAAAGCTTTCCAGCACCATATTTGATCTATTCTTCCCCCCCATGCACTGGAAAAAACAGATTATTATTATAAAACTTTCCCGTGAAAAAAAAGAATCTGGGAATTTCGTCTCTGTATTATTGCGAAAAAACTGCCATTTCTGAACTCATGAAGAAAGTTTTATAAATTATGGACCCATGCCTGAAGTTATGGGAGAATTGAAACCCTTAGAGGAGATGGCAAATGATGTCAATATGGGTGATCTTGTCCGTGTCACGATAAACTATGGGCTAAGCAGTTATGTTGGCTACGTTTGGTGGACGCCGAAAGAGAACGGGAAAACATCCCAATTAGATGCCAGTGATATACTCTCTTCTACAACAAACATACCCCCTATAGGGGCAGTCATCAGCGCAGTTAAAGATCCTAACTGGATTGAAGACAACAAGGAAAGATCCCTTGTGGCACACAAGAACCAGATATTGATCTATGCAGACAATGACATCCTTCTTGCAGGATTGGACCCCTACGGAAAAACATATGAGGACATCCTTAAGAAGAAAGTCCAGGTTGTAGGCATAAACCTAAAAAAAGGCACATTGGGAAAGGAAGTGGTAAAGGGATATGAGGTTCTGGAAAGAGCAAAAGATCAAGATTAGATATTTAACCTGAGAAATCAGACAATCTTCTCCTCAAGGCATCTTGCACTGAGAACGGCTTTCGCTGCATCTATGAACTCATCCTCTTTTTCCGTAGGGATTATCGCGCCGGCAGCCTGGGGATGCCCGCCATGCTCCCCTCCGACCTTGTTCGTGATCTCTTTCACGATCTCCCTCAGGTCAATATCCTTTATGTTGTTCCTCGGGTTCGCTATCCTCAGGGAGACCTTTGTGGTATTGTCCATGGCCTGGGCCATGCTCATGACCAATGTGCCTTCCTGTATGCCATTGCCTTTTGTTATCATCGAGGCCACTGTGCCTATCATCGTGGAAGGTATGCTTTCGCCGGCATTTATGATCATGAACCTGTCTCCTTTTATTATGTTCCCGTTTGTCTGGTTGTCCCTGTACCAATTCATCGAAGTGACTATGTGCTTCTTGTATTCGTCCAATGCCCTCATGGCCCTCTGCTTGGACCTCTTGTCGCCCAAGCATGCGCCTATGCCCAATGATGCCTTGTTCAGCCTGCCGCATGCATTGAGCAATGTCGTGAACTCCTTGCCGTCCCTGAAAGGGGTGCCTTTCGTCTCATTCACAAGGGTATAACTGTAGCCGAGTACATCTTCAGGCTTCTCCTCACCTGAGCGCCTCATTATTATCTCTGCAACGAGCCTTTTCATCTCATTGTCGGTGATATCGCCCATCCTTTTCCAGTCATTCCCTTTTTTCGGGTTTATCCCTATCTCCTGAAGGAACTGGAGGGCCATGCTCTCATTGCCTGAGACGCCCGGGATGTAAGGGTTGTTGCTGTATTCCAATATCTTGTGCAATGGCCTTGTCTGCGAGCCGAAGACCCTCAGCCCTTCCCTGACTTCGAGCTGCTCGAGCGCGACAGCATCGCCAAGTATCTCGTGATTGAGCTTCTTGAAGCCCTTGTCCTCCTGCACATCGCCTATCGCGCCCATGACTGCAAGGTAAGCGTATTCCTTGTTCCTCTCGTCGAGCTCTTTTGAGAAAAGATAGACCACTCCTGCGCCTGATATCTCTTTCCCGCCGTCAATCCCGAACAGGATCGGGTTCACAAAAACCACATTGTCCTTCCCTTTTATCTTTTCAGCCTTCTCCTGGCTGACTTCGTGATGATCAAGTATGAAGATGTCCTTCCCGCTGAGCTTTTCTGAGATCTCATCCACATATTCGGATGCGAGGTCAGTGAAGATGAAGCAGCTGTAATCCTCTTTTGACAACGATTCCAGGGTCTTGCTGTTCAGCTGCTGCACTATAGAGATGGAATAGCACCTGTTCTCCCTGTTCAATGCGTTTATGATGATAGAAGCTGCTGTTATGCCGTCTGCGTCAAGGTGGCTGACTATCCTTATGCACCTCTCCTTAGGCACGTCCCTGAACCTTTCTGCAGCCAGCTTTATGCTTTGCCTGAATTGCTCGTAATTATCCAAGATATCACTGGATTTTTAGTGCATACCTTCTTTTTATTGTTTGTGGTTTTGGAATATCTATTGCAGAAGACACAAAATCAGATATGTTTTTGCAATGCCAATACAATCCATGCCGCAAAGACAAACGGCGCTGTGAGAGAGATTATACTGAGGGAAATCATCCCATAAATGATAAAGACCGAAATTGCAGCTGAGATTAGGGCATAGATCAAAGAAGCATTTCTCTTGTCAGCAAATGCAATGGCACAAAGGACACCATTGAAGCCGAATATGCCCGTATTCACAAGATTTAGAGGGAATGACAGCAGGAAAGATACAAGCACCCCCATAGATGAGCCTATCAATGCGTAAACTGCGGAAATTCTCGAGTTCACAAGTATTGCTATGAGGAATATTATCCCAGTTATGATGCTCGTCTGGAACATCACCTGCCCAAGGCCCATGCTCAATGAGGGTAGGACATTTAGGCCTGTTTCTTTGACCAGCTCAGATGTTTGTGTTGAAGCCAAATTAAAAAATTTTGCAATGAGTATGGAGACCCATGTTATAAGCACAAAGGGGAGAGTGAAGGGATATAATCTTCTTTTGTGCATGAAATTCATGATTATTGATGAGAATATAGAGCTTAAGATCACAAGACTGACAAGAAAGATATTAATCTTAAAGAAGAAAAATAAAGCTATCCCCGCCAATGTTCCATTGAATCCATAAAGGCCGTCACGGATATCCTGTTTTTTGTACTTTAATACAAACGCTGTGAAAGTGCTTACGAATACGCCTATCAATGCCCCTACACCCATCACCCATGAATTATAAAAAATACCTGCCAGGAACAATGCTCCTGTAAGGGCATTATTCTGCAGCATTACCTGGCTTATGCCCCTTAAAATAATCTTGAAAAATCCAAAAATTCCCATAAACCTGCTGATTGCATATCATTATTAATAAATTTAATGTTTTGCAATGGCTAAAAGATTATAATAAAAAAGAAAAAAGAAAACAATAAAAATAAAGGCCTATTCCACGTACATCCTTACGGATTTTGCGTCAAATTTCCAGTCGACTGGAAGGACTTTTGTCTTCTTGTAGTATTTGATCAGTCTCCTCATCTTGGATTCTGTCAGCTGAAGGCCCCTCAATGCGGCCATGTCCTTGTGATTCTCCTCAAGATGCTTCCTGACTGCGATGCTCTTCTTGATCAGGCTCAGAAGATCCTCTGGCAGCTGTTTTGCCAGGTTCTTCTCTTTCAGCATGATGGTTATCCTTTTGCCTGTTATCGATTTCACATTGGGTATGCCGTAGCTGTCCCTCAGGAAAAGGCCTATCTCTGAAGCTGATTTGCCCTCTTTTGCGAGCTTTGTTATCAGCATCTCGATCTCTTTTGGTTTGTACCTGACCCATATCGCTGTCTTCTTTATCGGCTTGTTTGAGCCGGATTTTCCTTTCCTTCTCGAATACATCCTTGCCATGTTTATACCTCGATCCCTGGCTGTTTCCAGCTGTTTTGTTTAAAATCGGAAATAGAACGAATATGTCCCTATTCTATCTCCAGTTTAAGCAAGCCTTGGCATGAGCCAAAACCGGCTTATCTCTCGATAAGGATATATGGGTTTTGATGTGGTTTATAAAGATTGCGGAATTAATCTGTTTGTTCTTTTTCATTCCATGGCGCACGCCACCATCATGGCGGCTCGACGGTCAAAACCTCGCAATGCTCGGTTTTGCCCTACTCGGGTTTCCCGTAGGGAGCAACGGAAAATTGCGATTTTCCTAGTTGCGCTCGCTTCGCTCGGCAACAACCCCTCCCTCGTCGAGCGCCATGGTGGCGTGCGCGCGCCGGGGGTCGGCCCCTATGGGGTGGCGCGGAGGGCAAGCTTTTCGACTATTCAAAACAAAACAATCGGGGAGAAAAGTTGCCCGTCGCACCGCCACGAATGGCGCTATTATTCCCTTTTCTTAAAAATCCCTTTTCCCACAAAACCTTTAAATACCCTCGATTACAATTAAATCCCCATGCCTGCATATGATGACAAGATAAAAGAGCTTGAAGAGCAGATCTCCAAGACGAAGTACAACAAGAAGACCCAGCATGCCATAGGCCTCTACAAGGCGCAGCTCGCAAGGCTGAAAGAGACACAGCTGAAAAGGAGCTCTGGCGGGAAAAAAGGGGAAGGTTATTCTGTAAAGAAGTCGGGCGATGCCACCGTGATATTGTGCGGCTTCCCTTCTGTGGGAAAATCTACTCTTCTCAATTCTCTTACAGGAACTGAATCAAGGGTCGGGGCATATGCTTTCACGACATTGACTGTCATCCCCGGCCTGCTTGAATACAAGCATGCGAAGATACAGGTCCTTGATGTCCCGGGCATCGTCCATGGCGCAGCTTCAGGCAGGGGCAGGGGGACAGAGGTCCTTGCAGTCATGAGGACTGCTGATCTTGCGATAGTCCTGATCGATGTGAACTATCCCGGCCACCTGAAAGTCCTTAAAAAAGAGATATATGAGGCTGGCTTAAGGCTGGATGAAAGGCTTCCTGATGTGAAGATAGTCAAGAAGTCTAGGGGCGGAGTGGACATCGCATCCACTGTCAAGCTGACTAAGACAGATTTCGATACTATAAAGGATGTCCTGAGGGAATTCAGGATACATAATGCTGATGTTGTGATAAGGCAGGACATATCGATAGACCAGCTGATCGATGTCGTTGAGGCGAACAAGATCTACATCCCTTCGCTTGTTGTCCTGAACAAGATAGATATGGTGCCTGAGAAGAAGCTTGAGGAGCTGAAGAAGAACCTCAAGCCTGATGTCTGCGTCTCGGCAGAGGAGAAACTGAATATAGACGGGCTGAAAGATGCGATATTCTACAAGCTGAACTTCATAAGGGTATATACCAAAGAAGCAGGGAAGAAAGCCGATATGGATGTCCCGATGATAATGAAAGGCGGCTCTACTATAAAGGATATGTGCGACAAGCTGCACCGCGACTTCGTTAACAAGTTCAGGTTCGCAAGGGTCTGGGGGAAATCAGCAAAGTTTCCTGGGCAGAAGTTCACCCTGAACCATAGGATCATGGATGGGGATGTTGTTGAGGTGCATTTGAGGTAGATTCTGGGTTATATGATGTTTTCGTGGTTTATAGGCTGTAATGATAGTGAATTCTTGGGTATTGCTTAACCACTAAATAGTAGTTAAGAAAGGAAAGATTTATAAATGAAAAATGGGTTTGATAGATAAAATGCGACCAAAATATAATCCAACAATAGAAGATTGTATTGAAGCAATCATTGCCCGAGACAGAGGAATGCCCTATCCTGAGGTTTTGAAAACGTTTGAGCTTACTCCAAATAAATTTGCAAGAACAATCTCTATGGAATTAGGGAGCTATATCGCCCTTACATCAGGAGAAAGAAGAAAAATATTAGAAGGAATAATATCTGATCCTGAAAGAAGAAGAGAACTGTTCAATATGGGGGAGGAGTTTGTAAAAGAGCAGTATGATCGTATCCAGGGAAGGATTCACAGGGAAAAACAATCACACTTTTATCATGGGACTCATTTTCATCCAAAAAATGTAGATGCACTTGTTTATTATGCCCTTACTTCTAATAATCCCTCCCTATCATCAAATTGCAGGAATGTGGTTATTGAAGGTATAAAGAATTTACCTCTGGATCTTGCTAAATATTTTATGAAAATAGGATTAAGGGGTTTGATGAGCAACGAAATTGCTTGCAGGGGCAAGGCTGATTCACCTTTAGCTATATTAAAAATTTTTGATAAAGTTTACCGCCAAAAAACAGGGGATGCAAGTCTGTTTGATTTAAGCCAGAAAGAGCATCTGCACAGATGGGGTGATAATTTTATGGCTCCACTCTCTTACTGGCACGATAAAACCAATATAAGAGAAGCAGTTTATCATATCTTAACTGAGAATAATACTGGATTAAGTTCTAGTGACAGGACAAAGGTTATCCAAACAATTAATAATTTTCCAACAAACTTAGCTGACTATTTTCACGGCATTCACATGCGTGGGCTTATGGCAAACTTCGAAAAAGGAAGGCAGAATTCCCCCTTGGAGGTATTGGAAGTTTTTGACGAGGTTTACCGCCAAAAAACAGGGGATGCAAGTCTGTTTGATTTAAGCCAGAAAGAGCATCTGCACAGATGGGGTGATAATTTTATGGCTCCTAACAATTACTGGCAGAATATTCAAAATGTAGAAGAAGCAGTTTATCACTTATTGACAGAGAATAATCCAATCTTAGCTTCCCCTAACAGGAGCGAACTCATTAAAGGAATTAACGGACTACCCTCGAATTTGCAAGATTATCTTCATAAGATGGGATTTGCTGGATTAATGGCTCATGCATTCGAAAAAGGAAGGCAGAGTTCCCCAATGGCTGTATTGCAAATCTTAGATAAAATTTATCAGGAAAAAACAGGTGATAAGAGTTTATTTGACAGCACCCAAAATATTTATTTAAAAATAGATGGAAGGAACAAGATAATTAGGGAATAGACCTCTAAAAATATCAAAATAAATATAAACCATCACAACCTTTAAAAAACCCTTCCCTTTTCTTCTTTCCCATGCACGACCTGATCATCATCGGAGGCGGATGCGCCGGCCTTTCGGCAGGCATATACTCAGCCAGGTACAACATAAAGACTCTCATAATAACAAAAGAGATGGGAGGCGTCCTCAATGAGGCCCATAAGGTCGAGAACTGGCCAGGCACAAGATCCATCTCAGGGCTTGATCTCATGATGAAGATGAGGGAGCATGCAGAAGGCCTTGGAGTGGAATTCGTTGATGAGGAGGTCCAGAAGGCTGAGAAGAAAGGGAAAGTCTTCACAATCCATACTGGCGGCAAAAGCTACCAATCTACTGCGCTCATCCTTGCGATGGGCCTTAAAAGGAGGCACCTTAATGTCCCTGGCGAAGAGAAGTTCGCGGGCAAAGGGGTAAGCTATTGCTATACATGCGATGCGGCTTTCTTCAAGAACAAGGTAGTGGGGGTTGTCGGAGGGAATGATTCTGCTGCTCTTGCCGCGATACTCCTTTCACAGTATGCAAGCAGGGTCTATATAATATACAGGAAGGATGATATAAGGGCAGAGCCCATAAACAAGAAGGCAGTTGAAGAGAATGACAAGATAGAGGTCATCACTGGCACAAATGTCGTTGAAGTCAGGGGGGATAAGATGCTTACAACAGCGATCCTCGACAAGCCTTACAAAGGCAGCAAGGAATTCAGGCTGGACGGCCTGTTCATAGAGGCAGGATCCGTGCCTTCTACGATAATAGCAGAGCAGCTTGGCGTCAAGCTGAACGATAACAAGATGATAATCATCGACAGGGAGAAGAAGACGAATGTCGAAGGGGTCTATGCGGCAGGAGATGTGACAGACACTGTGATGAGGCAGGCTATAACTGCTGCTGCTGACGGCGCTATCGCGGCATTGGGCGCCTATCAATACATAAAGAAGGACAAAGTAGATAAGTATTAGCAAAAGATATATGATATTGATGTATCATGCTATAAATATATAATAAACAGGATATAAAAAAGGTGATAAAATGGCTCAGCATAAGAACCAGCGCGTAGGGGTTTTCGTCGATGTCCAGAATATGTATTATTCTGCAAAGCACATATATCATTCTAAGGTCAGCTTCTCAGGCATCCTAAAAGAGGCAGTCAAGGACAGGCTGCTTGTCAGGGCGATAGCATATGTCATAAAGGCAGATGTGGGGGAAGAGAAGAATTTCTTCGAGGCCCTTGAGAAACAGGGCTATGAAGTGAAATCAAAGGACCTCCAGATATTCTACGGCGGGGCAAAAAAAGGGGATTGGGATATAGGCATAGCGATGGACATAATGAGGATGGCAGGAAAACTGGATGTCATTGTGCTTGTCTCAGGCGACGGTGATTTCCAGGACCTATTGGAGCATGCCTCTGCATTGGGCTGCAGGACAGAAGTGATTGCTTTCGGGAAGGCGGCATCATTGAAGCTCAAAGAGCAGGCAGACCTGTTCATCGATATGGACAAGAATCCGAAGAAATACCTCATAGGAAGGCTGACGAACCCTAAGCCGAATATAGAAGAGCCGAAACTGAAAGAGGAGGATTATCATGGAAAGTCTGAACAGTGAAAATTTTGATGACAGGACGAAAGGGATGTGCATAGTCGATTTCTGGGCAGAATGGTGCGGCCCATGCAAGATGCTCGGACCGGTATTCGAGCAGCTTTCAAAGGATTACAAGGGAAAGCTGAATTTCTTCAAGGTCAACACAGAGGAAGCTTCTGACATAGCGGAAAGGTTCAGTGTTATGAGCATTCCGTGCCTTATCGTGATGAAAGACGGGCAGGAGATGGGAAGGGTTGTGGGGTATATGCCGAAGGACAGCCTGAAGAGGAAGATTGATGGGATAGTGAAGTGAATTTTATTTTCTTATTTCCTATATTTTAACTTTAAGCTTTTTGCACCACCCCCTACAATCCATTCGCAATCAAGGCTCAACTTCCCTATATTGCTCATGGCCGCACAACTTTACATTGTCCAACTTGCCGCTAACCTGCTACAACTGCTCCCCAGCCCAGCACAACGCAGGAAGGGGACTGGGGAAACCAAGTAGGGTTTCCCCGTAAAGATTGTTGAATTTTAAAGTATTATCAACTAAGATTATAGTCTATACAACTAACAAAGAAAACATTACTTACCTCAACTACCCATCATGCACTCTTGCCCTTATCATCTCAGGATAAAGCGGTTTGGGAGTCTTCACTGCATACCTCACGTTCTCCCTTATGAACCAAGAAAGGCCTTTTGTGGCTTTTGCTTCATCAGTCGTATCCTCATCCTCGCCTAAAAAAGTGAAGAATGTCTCATGCTTTGATATCTTGAAATTCTCCCTCAATCTCTCCCAATCAGAAACATTGTCCAGGATTATGTTTATCATTCTTGCTTCTGCTGCCCTTCTTCTGCAGCAGGTTTCTCTTCTTTCTCGGCTTTGATCTCTTCTTTCTTCTCTTCAGCCTTATTGGCTTCTTCCTTCTTTTCGGCCTTTGCCTCTTTCTTCTCCTCTTCCTCGCCGAAATCCTCATCATCCTCAGGGTTGTCTATCCCTGAGCTGCTCATCACTATAAGGTCATCAGTCGTAAGCTTCTCGCCTTTCCTCATCTTCTCCTGGACGGCCTTGACTTTCTCGCCCAGAAGGTAATCGTCCCTGCTTCTCCTCTCATATCTTGTATCCTCTCTTGTCTCGTCGACCTTGGTCTTCGCCTTGGCCATCTCTGAGAGCTTGACCTGGAGGCCTTCATTGACCTCATTGAACCTCTTCTTCACTTCGTCTATCTTGACGTGCCATTCATCCTCGTGCTTCTTCAGCTCATCGATCTTCTTGGAGCCCTCTATCATCTCCTCATGCAGCTTCTGGCTCTTTTCGGCCTTTAGCTGGATGTTCCTATGGGCCTCATCAGCCTCTTTCTTCAGCTTATCGATCTCATCGTTTATCTTATGGCTGGTGTCGAAGACGCCGCTTATCTTCTTTATCTCATCATACTGCTTCCTCTTCTCCTTTATCTTGACCATCAGCTGCTGCTCTTTCTGGAATGACATGGCCTCTGTCTCTATCATGGATTCCATCTCTTCAATCTCCTTCTTGAGCTTGTAAGGGTCAGCCTTGATGCTCTGCTTCTTCCTCACCTTGTCTTTCTCAGAATTCAGCTTCTTGGCTTCGCCTATCTTCTTCTTTATCTCGTCGCTCAGCTTCGCCCTCTTCTCCTTGAGCTCCCTTACTTCCTTAGTGAGCCTGTCCCTCTCTGCCCTTGAAGACTTGACAGTGCCGATAAGCTTCCTTATCTCGCCAGAAACCTTGTTTTTTTCGTTGAAAAGGGATTCCTTCTTATCGTCGATAGAATTAAGCTCTTTCCTCAGCTCAAATGTCTCCTTTGCATGTTTTTCCAGTTCTTTAAATACCTTTTTCTTCTCTTCCTTTGAAGCCATCTACATCACTTGCTCTCATTTTAAGTCAAAGACAAGGCGCTGATGCGCCAAGCCCCATAATAAATATGTTCGCAGTCGCGGTCCTCAGCCGAATAATGCGCCGAGTCCTGCTGCAGCCTGCTCTTCTGATTTCTTGTCGTCTTCTTTCTTCTTCTCTTCTTTCTTCTCTCCGCCTGCTGGTGCTGCTGCTGGTGCTGCTGCGACCGGAGCTACTGCTGCTTTCTTTATAGCCTCATCGATGTTGACTCCTTCAAGAGCCGCTACCAATGCCCTTACTCTCGCTTCGTCAACCTTTGCTCCTGCTGCTTCAAGCACTTTCTTCACTTTTGCTTCGTCTACTTTTCCACCAGCTTTGTGGATCAACATTGCCGCATAGACATATTCCATTTCAATCCCTCCATAAAAAATAATTTTTTGTTTTTATCTTATCTGAGCATAAAATCTCCCGATCAATCCCCGTTTTTATCCTAACTGTCAGGTATATTAGCCTCTGATTTCAAGGCTGCCATCTCCCTCTCTGCTTTTGCGAGCACATCGCCCAATACTGCATCAGCGAGTATGTTGCCCTCGATCGCGACTGCTTTTGAATCCCTGAATGCCTTCTGGATCATGAATTCTGTGGTATCCTTGTTCAGTATCCCCGCTTCGATCGCAAGATTGAACGCCCATTGGCCTGCTTCTGCGATCCTTGCCTTGAACTCCTCCTCATCGATAGCCAGGACATCCTTCTTGTATATCATCCCGTCCTCATATACTGCGACTATGTCAAGGCCTATCTCCATGGGCTCGATGCCAAGCCTTGCCAGTATGGAAGCGACATTAGGCTTTATCACCTGGCCTTCTTTCACGACGACTGAATCGGCTTTGATCGCGACTTTTCCCCCTTCGACGCCTGTCTTTATCCCCACTGCGCCCAATTCTCCTATGACTGGGCCTGGAGCGAATGGCGTTACGCTCGCCTTCACGATTATGTCTTTAGGAGCGGTCTGTCCTGCCTTTGCGGGCGCAGGAGACTTGTTCTTGCTTATTGTATTGTATAATGAGAATGGGTTGTCTTTTGTGAATATCAGCGCCGGCATGCCTTTCATGCATGGAATCAGCTGCTCGATGCCTTTCTTCTTGTCCTTCATGGACTCTATCGCTATCTTCATCATCCTTCTCTTAGACATCCTGAGGACAACTTTTTCCCTAAGGAGAGATCTCATCCTCTGAAGCTGAGGAGCCGGCATGTTCTCCATGTTCACTGCAGCTATGATTGGGTATTCTGCGATAAGGCGCTCGAACTCCTTTACATCTTCCTTCTTGTACTGCGCAACATGCGCTTTTTTCTTTTCTTTTCCTTCGCTCATTTTGCTCTTGTTATCCTGATTTTTTGCCCGGGGTTATTGGTGATCATACCTTCAATGGGACTGGCTTGGTCATCGTCAGCTTAAGCAGTACCTCTTTGATATTGTTCTTCTCGTTAGGGACATGATGAAGCACGTTGTTCATTATGTTCATGATATTATCAGCGACTTCCTTGTCAGCCATCTTCTCATTTCCGACAGCAAGCTGTATGATCGGCTTTTCCTTCGCATACGCCCTTACTGTCTTCTGCAGCTTGTCATGCAGCGGCTTCAGGTTGGCTTTAGGAGGCACGACGCATCCTGCTTTAGGATTAGGCATCTTCTTCTTAGGGCCCAAGACTTTACCGAAAGCGCTGGCGACCTTCGGCATTATGTTCGCCTGTGCTATGAAGAAATCGTATTCGTCAGCGAGCTTTTTTGCGGCTTTCTTGTCATTTGCATATTTTTCAAATTCATCCTGGTGAATGGCCTTTTCGCAGGTTTTCCTTGCCTCATCGATGAGCTCGGAACCCACTAAAGCGCATATCCTGCCCTCCCTTCCTTTGCTGTGGTGGAGTGTTATGAAAAGATCCAATTGGTTTTCGGGCTTTTTAAGGTCTAATCCCTTTAGATTTATGATTAGGTCGTATGTTTGGGTGAAATTCCTCTTATTAGAACCTTCCTTTAGCTTTTTGATTGCTTCTAATATATCCTTTTCGTCCATTTGACTCATCTCCACCCTTCTATTAGCCAAATAAGGCAATAGTAAACGGGATTACTGAAAAAAACCGATTTTACGGCTTTTTTGCATGTTTGTATCCAAAGTTGCTGATTTTTGAGGGGGTTTATAAAGGTTACGATGGTTTTGGGAGTGTGGAATCAGATACCAAAGTTTTGGATTCAAGACTAAGGGGTGTTAATGAAATCCGCCTTAAACCTTAGAATTCTACGATTTTAGAAGGTTTCAGCTCTATCCCTACATGGGTTATATCCATCCCCATAGTCGTCAACGGGTGCTTTGTGCCTCTCATCTTGAGGATCTCAAATGCCCTCTTTCTCGTGCCTTTCTGCCTTGCATTATATAATACTATTATGGAATCGACCTCAAACTCAAGAGTTGTCGAGAATATCTCCTCTCCTTTTGAGATCTGCTGGGCAGTCAGAATTGCAGTGCAGCCCCAGCTGTTTATCAGGTCGAACAATGACAACGCCGCTTCTTTCCTTGTCAGCTCATCCTTGTACAGCAGAGCGAATGATGTTATGGAATCGATCACCATCCTTTTCACATTGGATTTGGATATCATGCTCTCGACTGTCCCGCCGCCTTCTATAAGCATCTTCTTCACCTGCTCAGGATTATATTCCATGAAGATGAATTTGCCCTCTTTCTCATATCTCGCGAGATCCCAGCCCATGCCTATCATGTCGGAAAAAAGCTTCTCTTTCTTCTCCTCAAAAGTTATGTAAATCCCCGTCTCATTGTTGTTTATTATGCCGTTCACAAGGAACTGGATCGCGAAGATGGTCTTGCCTGTGCCTGCTCCGCCAAGAAGGAGATTTATGCTCTTCTCTTTCAGTCCTCCCTGCACAAGGCCGTCAAAGCCAGGTATGTATGTCTGGACCCGGCCATGGTTCCTTCTTGTCTCTGTTCCTATGCGCATTATCTTATTGATCATCTTATAGCCTATTTCCTCCTGCTTTTCATCACATCCTGCTCGATGAGCGAGAATGGTATCTGCTTCGTGTGCACGACCATCCCTTTCTCTGTTATGCTCATGGGGAATATGTCAAGCAGGTGGTCCTGCCCCCTCATCTTGGGGATATGGATGCATCTCTCGAACATAGAGCCTTTCCTTATCATGGTCAGGTGCACAAGGCCCTCGAAAATGAAATCCTGCGCGGAGAATTTTATCTCATCTATCTCAAGATTGGTCTTCTCTGATGTTGCCAGCAATGTAGAACCCATCTTCTTCGTGTGCTTTATGAAGTCAAGTATGCCTTTCCTGAAATCTATCTTGCTTTCATAGTAAACATATTCGAACAGGGTGAGCGAATCGAGGACTATCCTCTTTATGCCCCTTGTCTTTATAGCATTGAGCGGCTCTTCAAGGGAGAGTATTTTCCTGCTTGTGAGATCCTGCTCATAGATCTGCAGCAGACCGTCTTCATGCTTCTCTATCTCCGCGCCTATCTCCTTTGCGTATCTTCTCAGGGAAGCGGCGCTTTCCTCAGAAGTTATGTATAGGCAGGGCTCCTTGTTCCTGAGGCCTTCTGCAATGAACTGCAATGCAAATATTGTCTTTCCTGTGCCAGGAGCCCCGGTGACAAGAACAGAAGAACCTTCCAATATGCCTCCTTTGAAAACCTCGTCAAGGCCAGGTATGCCTGTCTTCATGAGTCCCATCTATCAACCTCTTTTTGGCTGATTAGTGCAGAGAAGTATATATAGTTTTCTGATTATGCTCCTAAGGGGGATTTCGGCAAAAGTCTCAAAAAAGCCCCTGACAAAAAGATAGATTAAAAGCCCCATGTAGTATAAGACAAAAATAACGCATAATTTATATAGTAGTTCTGTTTTATACCCTCATGATAAACCTACAAACACGAGAACTCGTCCTTAAATGGGCAAACGAAGGAAAAACACAACAACAAATCGCA